>HLSNC_1000042_pt1 | contig 195225 bp, 180 predicted proteins | sample HotLakmetagenome_2_FD_14041 | JGI IMG/M metagenome (IMG submission 14041)
CGACAAGCTCGCCGTAAACTTCGCTTCTGCCGTGGCCATCGCTGCAACAATCATCTGGTGGACTTGATTGAGTCTCAACCCTAGGCCGTCACGCGGCGGTCCAATCCTCGCTTTGCATCTCGCGCAGCCGGCTCGCCGTGCGCTCGAACTCGAAACTGCCCGTCCCCTCGACATAAAGCATCTCGGGCTCGTCCGCCGCACTCGCAATGAGCCGCACACCGGCCTCGTAGAGCGCGTCGATCAGGGTAACGAAGCGCTTGGCCTCGTTGAAATTGCCGCGCCCAAGCCGCGGAATCTCCTCGAGGATCAGAACCTTGACCTCTTCGGCCAGCGCCAGGTAATCGGCGGGGCCCAGCGCGCGCCCGCACAGGTCGTGGAAATTCACCCGCGCGATCCCGTTGTGAAAGCGCGGCACTTCGACCTCGCGCCCGTTCACCTGCAGGATCAGCGGCTCGCTGCGCCCGCCGGTGAAATCCTGCCAAATCTCCTCGATCGCCCGGCGTGCCGCCGCGTCGGCCGGAGTGAAATAGGTGGGCTGGCCCTGCAAACGGTCCTGCCGGTAATCCGTGGGGCTGGCCAGTTCGCACACCTCCATGTTCACCTTGAGGAAATCTATGAACGGCAGGAAAAGCTGCCGGTTCAGCCCGTCCTTGTAAAGATCGTCCGGCACCCGGTTCGAGGTCGTGACCACCGCCACCCCGGCCCCGATCAACGCCTCGAAGAGCCGCCCCACGATCATCGCATCGGTGATGTCGGTGATCTGCATCTCGTCGAAGGCCAGGCAGCGCACCGAATCGATGACCGACTGCGCCGCGGGCTTCAGCGCGTCCTCGACACCCTGTTGGCGCGCCTCGTGCATCGCCGCGTGGATCTCCTGCATGAAGGCATGAAAATGCACCCGTCGCGCCGGGATATCGCCCAGGCAATCGACAAAGAGATCCATCAGCATCGACTTGCCGCGCCCGACCCCGCCCCACATGTAAAGTCCGCGGATCGGCTCCGGCTTGGGGCGCCCGAACCAGCCGGTCCTGACCGGTTTGGCCAGCGCCGCGCGCACCCGCTCGAGCGACGGCAATACCGCTTCCTGCGCCGGGTCGGACCGGATCTGGCCTTGTGCCACCCTCGCCTGGTATTCGCTTGTCACATCGCGCGTCATGCGCCACGTCTAACCCGGCTTTTCACCAAGGTATAGGCCCCGGAATGCTGCGCTCCCCCGCATATGCGGCGCCTGCCGTCCCGGTGGTGCAATGAGTATTTTCACCAAGAAAGAGCACCAGGCGCATGCCGATCCTCCCGGTCTCTTTCTTGGGAGAAATACACATGTCGCGGCCTTGTGCGTACGCAGGCGGTCGGGGAGGGGGCCGTTGCGTTAACCTCTCTGGCGGCCCGAGGACATGCCCGCGCAGGTCATACGCCTGGCAGCCGGGCAGCAGCCGGGAATCACCCCCCCTTTTCCGGCCTTGCAGCGGTGTTAACCGTTCATGTTACCAGCCGAATTGACGCCATCCCCGGAAAGGCTAAAGTCACACCGCGATCAGGAGAGTCTAGATGCCCAAATCCGCCCCCCTGATGACCCCCGTCCTTATGGTGGGATGTGTCATCATATTGATTTCATTTGCCATTCGGGCGAGTTTCGGCGTCTTTCAAATTCCCATCGCCGAAGAATTCGGCTGGGCCCGGGCCGAGTTTTCCATGGCCATCGCCCTCCAGAACCTGTTCTGGGGCATCGGTCAGCCCATTTTCGGCGCCATTGCCGAGAAGATCGGCGACCGCAAGGCCATCATCCTCGGCGCCCTCACCTATGCTTTGGGCCTTGTTCTGAGCGCTTTCGCGGTTTCGCCGACTGCCCATCAACTCTATGAAATCCTTGTCGGATTCGGCATCGCGGGTACCGGGTTCGGGGTCATCCTCGCGGTGGTGGGACGGGCCAGTTCCGATGCCAACCGCTCGATGTCGCTCGCGATTGCCACCGCTGCGGGATCGGCCGGGCAGGTGATCGGCGCCCCCACCGCCGAATGGCTTTTGACCTGGTTTCCCTGGCAAAGCGTTTTCCTGATCTTCGCCGCCACGATCCTCGCCGCCCTCATGGTCCTGCCGATGATGCGCGCGCCCCAACCCGCGAGCCGCGCCGAGTTGCAGGAGAGCATGGGGCAGATCCTTGGCAAGGCGTTCCGCGACCCGTCCTATACCCTTATTTTCCTGGGCTTTTTCTCCTGCGGCTATCAGCTCGCCTTCGTCACCGCGCATTTCCCCGCCTTCGTGACCGAGATGTGCGGCCCGATCGCGTCGGGCGGCATCCTGCACAACATGGGCATCACCACGACCTCGCGGCTGGGTGCCGCGGCCATCGCGCTTATCGGGCTGGCCAATATCGCAGGCACGCTCGTCGCCGGCTGGCTGGGCAACCGCTACTCGAAAAAATACCTTCTGGCAGGGATTTACACAGGCCGCACCCTCATTGCCGCCGCCTTCATCCTGACGCCGATGACCCCTGCCACGGTCCTGCTGTTCTCGGTCACGATGGGCGCGCTCTGGCTCGCCACGGTGCCGCTCACCTCGGGGCTGATCGCCCATCTTTACGGGTTGCGTTACATGGGCACGCTTTACGGCATCGTCTTCTTTTCGCACCAGCTGGGCAGTTTCCTGGGCGTCTGGCTGGGCGGACGGATGTATGACATTTACGGCAGCTACACCGCCGTCTGGTGGGTCGGTGTCGGCGTCGGCGCGTTCTCGGCCATCGTCCACCTCCCGGTCAAGGAGCGCCGCCTCGTCCCGGCGTAACCCGCCAAAACGCGGCGCGGGGTGTCATCCCGCCCGCCATGCATCAAGGATATAGCGGCTCGTCATCAGGTCGAGATGCGCACCGCCGCCATTCTTGAAGAGCGTGATCTCGTCCTCCGAGGTGCGGGTGAATTTCTCCATCTCGTAATAATCGGCCACCAGGTCCGCGCGCCGGATCGCGCCGGATTCCAGCGGAATCCTGATCTCGCCGATATGGCCGACCGTGGTGTCGAAACTGTCCACGAAGACCCGCGCGAGTTGCAGCGCGGCATCGTCCACCTCGCGCATGTCGGGGCGATAGGCGCCGATCAGGTCGATATGCTGACCGGGGCGGAACCACTCACCGCGAAGCAGGGGGTCGGTCGACATCGTGGCCGATGTCACGATATCGGCCTCGGCAACCGCGGCCTCCAGATCGTCGGCCACCCGCATCCCGGGATACTCGGCGGCCATCTTCTCGGCATTTTCCCGGGTTCGGTTCCAGACGGTGAATTCGGCCCCGGGAAAGCCCGCGCCGTAGGCTTCGCGCAGTGACCGGCCCACCGTGCCTGCCCCCACGATAAGCACCTTTCGGCTGTCCTTGCGCGCCAGTTTCGTCGCGGCGAGAAGGCTGTCGCCCGCGGTCTTCCACTTGGTCACGAGGTGGAAATCCACGATCGCCTCGAACCGCCCGTCGGCATCGTTGTAAAGGTTCACCGCGCCGCCGATCATCGGCTTGCCCTTGACCGGATTGCCCGGAAAGATCGTGGCGCTTTTCACCGCGATCCCCATCCCGTCGATCCATGCTGCCCGGCTCAAAAGCGTGTCGGGATCACGATAGAGAAACGTATCCCCGATCTCGGCCTTGGGCCGCTTGTGCCCCTCCTCGAAGGCCCGGGTCAGCCCCACCCAATCGAGCAGTTTCTCGCCCTCAACAAAAGGGATCATCGTCACGTCCATCGGCTCGCTCCCATTCCTGTTTCATCCAGACTAACGACCGGCACCGTGAGGTCAAACCCCTGCTCAGCGGCGGTATTTCGGCCCCTTGGTGGCCATGTCATCGTCGGATTCGGCCTCGCGCCACAGCAGGAACAGGCCCGAGCCCACGATCATCGCGATCCCCAGCCACGCGCTTGGTGCGGGCCATTCGCCAAAGATCGTCAGACCCCAGATCACCGCCATCGGCATGGCCACGTATTCGAACGGCGCGACAAAGGCCGCCTCGCTCATCCGGTAGGCTTGCGAGATGAAATAGCCGCCCGCCACGCTGGTCAGGCCAATTACCGTCAAAACCGCGTAATCCTCCACCGCAGGCACGCCCCAGGCGCGGGTGAGGAACTCCAGCGAGGGGTCGGCACTTCCCGCAAACCGCCCGTCACCGATGGCCAGGCCGAACGCCGCGCTGGTCACGATGAAGGTGAACTGGATATAGAATGCCATCGTCGCCGCGCTCTCGGTCGCGCCGATCTTGCGCGTGAGCGTGTGCAGCGTGGCATAAAGGATCGCCGCGAGAATCGGCAGGAGCGAAGCCAGTTGAAACGCCGAAGTGCCGGGCTTGACGATCACCATCACCCCCGCGAAGCCAAGGAAAACCGCCGTCCAGCGGCGCGGCCCCACATGCTCGCCCAGGAAGATCACCGAGAACACCGTGATGACCAGCGGCGAAATGAAGAAGATCGCCACGGCATCGGCAATCGGCAAGGCCGCCAGCCCAAGGAAAAACGACATGTTGGCCAGAACCACGCAAAGCCCGCGGATCAGGTGAATACCCGGGCGCCTGGTCTTCATCACCCGCCAGCCCCCGCTCAGCGGCATGATCACAAGCAGGAACACCACCGTCCCGATCAGCGACCGGATCAACACCACCTGGTGCAGCGCATAGTCGCCCGACAGGAACTTGATTCCCACATCGTTGACCGAAAAGCACATCACGGCAAAGGCCGCGCAAAGCGCACCGATCAGGTTGCCCCGTTTCATCGCAGCGGTTGCCATGGATTCCCTCTCGCGGTCAGCCCCGCGACAATGCCCGCAGGGTCGTTTCCAACGCGTCGAGAAAACGCGACCTGTCGGCCTTTGTAAACCCTTTGCCGCCGCCCTGGCGAAACGGATCCGCGGCGCGCAGATCGCTCATCAGGTCGCGCATCGCCAGCGCCTCGCGCACATTGGCCTGGGTCAGCCGCTCGCCATTGTGCTTGAGCACCACGGCCCCCGCCTCGACGCATTTCGCGGCCAGGGGAATGTCGCCGGTGATCACCACGTCGCCCGGCCCGGCGCGCTCGGCGATCCACATATCGGCAATATCCGGCCCCTCGGGCACGATCACCGTTTCGACCAGCGGGTTCTGCGACGGCCGCAAGCCGCCGTTCGACACGATGAACATGCGCAGCCCGTGACGGGTTGCCACCTTCTCCACCTCGGCCTTGACCGGGCAGGCATCGGCATCGACATAGATCACGCGCCCTTGCCCGCATTGTTTTTCTTCACCTTGTATTCCTCAGGGATAGGCATCCGGTTGAACGCGTCGAGCCCGGCGATCTTGTAGGCTTCGGCGAGGGTCGGATAGTTGAACGTGTTCTGCACGAAATAGTCCACCGTGCCCTTGAGGTTGAGAACAGCCTGCGCGATGTGGATCAACTCGGTTGCGCCTTCGCCCACGATCTGCACCCCCAGAACCCGCCGGGTTTTCAGGGAAAACAGCATCTTGAGCATACCGTGTTCCAGCCCCATGATATGGCCGCGGCTGGTCTCGCGAAACCGCGCGATGCCGACCTCGTAGGGAATGCCCCGCTCCTGCATCTCTTCTTCCGACATGCCGCAGGTCGAGATTTCGGGCACAGAATAGATGCCGTAAGGAAACCACGGGCTTTCGGGAAGCGTCGGTGTGTCGAGCGCATGGCACGCCGCCACCCGTCCCTGCTGAAGCGAGGTCGAGGCGAGGCTGGGATGCCCGATCACGTCCCCTGCGGCATAGATATGCGGCACGACGGTCTGATAGGTCTTGCGATCCACTTCGAGCCGCCCGCGATGGTCGGTCTCAACCCCCACCACGTCGAGGCCAAGCCGGTTCGTCGCCCCCATCCGCCCGGCCGCGAAGAGAAGCATTTCGGCGCGCACGTGGCGCCCGTTTTCAAGCGTGACCTCGACATGTTCGCCCGCATCCTCGATCGTTCCGATCGGCGATCCAAGCCGCAGATCGACCCCGTTCTCGCGGATCTGGTGGGTGAAATCCTCGATCAGCCGCTTGTCGATGAAATCGAGGAACGTGTCGCGTGGCTCGATCAGGGTCACGCGCACGTCGAGGGCTGCGAACATCGTGGCATATTCCACCCCGATCACCCCGGCCCCCACGACGACAAGGCTGCGCGGGATCTTGGCCAGTTCAAGAAATTCGTCGCTGTCGAGCACGCTGCGCCCGTTGAACGGCACGTTCTCGGGCCGAAAGGTTCTGGTGCCGGTCGCGATCAGGAACTTGTCGGCCGTCAGCCGCCGCACCTCGCCCGCCTCGGTCGCGACTTCGATTTCATGCGCGCCGACGAACCGTGCGAACCCGTTGAGCACATCGACATGGTTGCGGTTGAACTGGTGCTCCAGCACATCCACCTCGTGATCGAGCGTCATGTGCAGCCGCGCCTTGAGATCGCCCGCCCCGATATCCTCCTTCACACGATAGGACCGCCCGTAAAAGCTCCGTTCGCGCCAGCCCGACAGGTTCAGAACCGTCTCGCGCAGGGTCTTCGACGGGATCGTGCCGGTATGCACCGACACGCCGCCCAAGCGGTCCTTGCGATCGACGACCAGCACCCGGCGTTTCAGTTTTCCAGCCTGGATGGCCGCCGCACGGCCCGCCGGACCCGAACCGATGATGATCAGGTCATAATCGCGCATCTCACCGCGCATAAAGCGCCTCGGCATGGAAGGTCACGTGATCCTCCATGAAGGAAGAGACGAAGAAATAGCTGTGATCATATCCCGGTTGCAGCCGCATCACCGCCTGCTGGCGCCGTTCGGCCACCGCCTGTGCCAGGGCTTCGGGCTGCAAAAGGTCGATGAACTGGTCATCCGTGCCGGTGTCGATCAGCATCGGACCGTCGAACCCGTGCTCGCGCATCATCAGCGTCGCGTCATGGCGACGCCAATGGCCCTCGTCCGTGCCCAGATAGGCGCTGAGCTGCTTGCGGCCCCAGTCGCTGGCCGTGGGATGCGCGATTGGCGCGAAACCCGACACCGAGCGGAACCGCCCCGGCAGACCCATCGCCAGCGTGAGCGCGCCATGCCCGCCCATCGAATGGCCGGTGATCGCCTGCCGCTCCATGTCGAGCGCGAAATTGTCGCCCAGAAGCTGCGGCAATTCCTCGGCCACGTAATCCCACATCCGGTAATGCGGCGCCCACGGGCTTTCGGTCGCGTTCACGTAGAACCCCGCCCCCATGCCGAGGTCGTAGCTTTCGTCATCGGCCACCCCCTCGCCCCGCGGACTGGTGTCGGGAAAGACCAGCGCGATGCCCTGTTCGGCGGCCCATCCCTGTGCCCCGGCCTTCACCATCGCGTTCTCATGGGTGCAGGTCAGGCCCGAAAGATACCACAGCACCGGCACCGGCCCGTCCTGTGCCTCCTCCGGCAGGAAAAGGCCAAAGGTCATCGGGCAACCACAGGCCTCGGACCCGTGGGTATAGACTCCTTGCGTGCCGCCAAAGCACCTGTTTTCCGAAATCGTTTCCATCTTGCTCTCCCGTCCTGTTCAGGCTCGCGTCCGGCCGGGGGCCGGGCTCACCTATCCATGAATGTCGCTATTTCCGACAGTTGCTTTTTCCTCAGCGCCTTCTCCGGCACGGTTGCGTCATCCGCCGGATGCCCGACCGCCACGATCATGACCGGCTTTTCATGCGCGGGCCGGTCGCAGATGTCGGTCAGGAATTTCATCGGGTTGGGCGTATGCGTCAGCGCGGCAAGCCCCGCCCGGTGCAAGGCCGCGATCAGGAACCCGCTGGCGATGCCCACGCTTTCGGGAACATAGTAGTGCTTGAACCTCGTGCCATCCGGCCGCTCGCCCCAGCGCTGGGCGAACACCACGATCAACCACGGCGCCAGCTCAAGATGCGGTTTCGACACCCCTGTTCCGATGGGTTCTAGCGCGGCAAGCCATTCGTCGCCCGCGCCGCCGGCGTAGAACCGTGCCTCTTCTTCCTCCGCCGCCGTGCGGATTTTCGCCTTCACCCCCGGATCGGCAATCGCCACGAAATGCCACGGCTGATGGTTCGCCCCGCTCGGGGCCAGCCCGGCGGTCGCGATGCAATCCTCGATCACCGACCGCGCCACCGGCCGGGTCGAGAAATCGCGGATCGTGTGGCGCCGGGCCATCTCGGCCCGGAACGCCCCGGCCCGCGCGGCAATCTCGTCATCGGGGCGATCCACCCAATCGGGCAGCGGCAGCGGTCTGTAGTCCTCGGCCATTGCGGGCCTCCTCTCAGTATAGCTGCATCACCCATGCCATGATCGCCGACACGGTCAAGACGCTGAACGCGGTCGAAAACAGGATCGACGCCGACACCCGGTGCGGCGCGACCCCGTAATGCTGGGCCAGGATGAAAATGTTGCCCGCGACCGGCAGCGACGCACAGGCAATCATCACCGCCGCCGGATAGGGATCGAGCGGAAAGAGAAAGAGGGCCGAAAACGCGATGATAGCCGGGTGCAGCACCAGCTTGGCAAAGCTGAGCCAGCCCGCAACCACCATCCGCTCGGCCGACTTGCTGGCCAGCGACGCCCCGATCGCAAAGAGTGCCCCCGGCGTCGCTGCCGCGCCCAGAATGGTCACGAACTCCTCCAGCGGGGTCGGGATCGGTATGTCCAGCCCCGCCCATGTCAGCCCCAGAACGATCGACATGATCATCGGATTCTTGAGCAGCCCAAGCCCCACCGTGCGCAGGATTCCCAGCCGCATCCGCCCGTCGCGCCCCCCGGTGATCAGGATCACGACAAGCGAGCCGAACACGATCAGGTCCATCGAGAGGACAAGCATCACCGGCCCGATCGCCTCTTGCCCCATCAAGAGCGCAAGCATCGGCACACCCAGGAACCCGACATTGCCGATCACCGCGCATTGCGCCTCGATCGACGCCTCTTCGAGGCCCCGCCCGCGCAGGAACGCCACCGCCATCGCGATTCCGTAGACGAATCCGCTTCCCCACAGGTAAGCCGCGATGAACCGCCAGTCGATCAGCTCCGACAGGCTCAGGTTGGCCGAGAACCGGAACAGCATCGCCGACAGTGCGAAATAGAACACGAACTTGGTCAGGTAGGCGGTCGCTTCTTCCGTGAAAAACCGTGTTTTCCCGGCGCCATAGCCCACACCGATCAGCGCAAAGAACGGCAGGGTCTTTAGGAAGATGTCGAGCATGAAGGCCGTCCCGTGGCATTGTTGCGCTTGATCCGCGTGGATGGGCCTTAGCAAGTATTCGCGGGCTGCCCAAGGCCCTGTCTGGCCATGTTCGCGCAGGTGGCGGACATGCCAGGGCGTTTCGTGGGAAACGCCCGCTCTATACGCGCCCCCGCAACCGTTTTACTTCGCTGCGCTCCTTTTTCGCCTTGATCCGCCTCTCCTTCGAACCCTTTGTCGGTTTCGTGGGGATACGCCGCTTTGGTGCGACCAGCGCCTTTCCGATCAGCTCCGCCAGCCGCTCGCGTGCAATCTCGCGGTTGCGGGCCTGGTGGCGGGTTTCTTCGACCCGGATCACCACCGCGCCGTCGCCCGTCCATCGCCGCCCCGCCAGCCGCTTCAACCGCCGCTTCACCGCCTCGGGCAGATGGGGCGAGCGGGCGGCCTCGAAGCGCAGCTCGACTGCGGTTTCCACCTTGTTGACGTTCTGGCCGCCCGGGCCGGAGGAACGGCTGAACGTCTCGGTCAGTTCCCAGTCTTCGAGCCTGATCTGATCGTTGATGGTTAACGGCATTCTCGCGTTTCCGGCGGCAGCCGGGGGGTGCACGGATGTCAGCCGGATGTCACCCCCCGATTTCGGGGCGTTGCGTGCGAGCGTAAACGCCCCGCGCGCAATCGAAAAGGGCCGCTTCCACACGGGAAACGGCCCTTCGAGATTTAAGGAGGTGCTCTGGTTAGGCGAACACCAATCCGGGATCGTCACGACCCGAGGGCTGCCTCAGGTGATCCTCTCCCGCACTGTTCCAAAGCCTTTCTCCATGATCTCAATAGACACAAGAGCACCTCCTTTCTTTGGTTTCGGTTGACCTCAGATTGCCACAGGTTGTGGATAAGTCAAACGAAATCACGAGATACGGGGTGAAACTTGTGTGACAATGATGCGAAAAGGGGCAAGCGCGATCAGCGCGAGCGCCAGCTTGACCAGCCAGTCGGCAAAGGCCAGCGAGACCCAGAGCGGTGTTTCGGCGCCCAGCGTCATGAAGGGCGCCGTCTCCCAGGCCCAGCTCACCGCCGAATCGGCTGCCTCGCCGAACGAGATCGAGGCTGAGAAGGCGATGCTGAAGAAAAGCGCCGTATCCAGTGCCGACCCCACCAGCGTTGACACCAAGGGCGCCCGCCACCACGCGCCCCGGACGCGGTTAAATACAGCAACATCAGTAAGTTGCGCGACCAGAAACGCGGTGCCCGACGCCACCGCGACACGTAATGGCACGGCAGAATACTCGTAACCGTCGCCCTGCAACATGATCTGCGAGCCGATCAGCGAACAGATGACACCGGTCACGAAACCGGCCAGGACGACCCGCCGTGCGGGTCCGGGTCCATAGACCCGGTTCATGATGTCGGTGACGAGAAAGGCGAACGGATAGGTAAAGGCCCCCCAGGTCAGCAACCCGTCTAGAACGAGAAACTGAACGAGGATATTGGACGCCACGACAATGGTGGCCATGGCAAGAATACCGGGAAGGTGCGTGCGATTCATATCAGGTTAAGCCCGTTTTGACATGGTTGCGGCGACATGGTTCCCCCTCGCGGGAAACAGGTGGCGTTTACGGGGTTCACCGGCGAATGGCAAGCTCTGGCGGAACCCTGTATTCAACGATCTCGGTGTTTTGCAGGAAAAGGAAGTTGTCGTCGGAAATCATCGTCAGGCGGATATGACCATCCTTGTCGCGCCATGTGGCAATCCCTTCGAGATTGTCATGGCGCCCGACGGGTGAGCGGAATACCTCGTCATCTCTCCAGGTTCCGTCAGTTTCGGTCACGCGCCGCACGCGCGAGCGGAAGCCATATCCGGAAAAGGCCCGTTCCAGAACGTAAAGCGCACCATCAGGGCCAAAAGACGCGCCAGCGGGGACAAAGCCGCCGACGGGTTGCAACGTGGTGACGATCGACCATTCCGAACCCTCAAGGCGATAGACGGGAAAGGCCCGGTCATGCAGAAATCGCTCGGGAATGGCATGAAGCCGTCCCATCGCGTCCATGGCCAGCGCCTCGAGCCCGCCATTGCGTGGGAAAAGCCGAAAATCGGGATGGGCGGGCAAGCGAAGGATGGCGCCAGTGCGCTCAAGATGTATGGTGCGATGATTCTGCTCATACGAAATATAGAGCCCATTGCGCCCGGTCACGACGGCCTCCGCGTCATTCTTGCGCTTGCTGTCGGTTTGAGACGGGTTGATCGGGGCAAAATGATCGAGCCTGACGCGGGTGATCCGTTCACCGTCGCGGATCAGAACCCCGCGGGCAAGAAAACCACGATCCGTCACGGCAACGAAATCACGTCCGTTCGGCGCGATGTCGAGGCCCGAAAATCCACCGAATCCCGATAGTTCCTCCTGCCAGATATGGCTGGCCACATAGGTCTCGGGGAACGGCTTTCCGACCGAACCGGTGAGTGTCGAAATGACCAGAAGGATCGCACCTATGGCGATTGCAGGACGCCAGCGCATTGCCGAGCCAGATCAGCGAGAACATATTCCCGCGGTTTCGTCGGTTTCGGTGCATTCGGATCGGGTGGCGGCGGATCGAGGATGTTGTTGACCCATTCCTGGGCCTCGGCGCAGCCGTGACCCCGCGGTGGCGGGCTCTGGTTTTCGCAACCATGCATACCCCGCGGGCAGGCGAGTCGGACATGGAAATGATAGTGATGCCCCCACCAGGGCCGCACCTTGCGCAGCCATGCGCGGTTGCCGTGCTCATCCTTGCACATCTGCACCTTTGCTCCCGGAAAGACGAATATCCGCGCCACCCGGCGATCGGATGCGGCGGCCTTGATGATCTCGTGATGCGCGCGGGTCCAGTTCTGGTTCACAAACGCCCCGTTCGCACGCCGCAACGAGATCGAGGAGAGCGACTCCCGTTCCGCCCGGGACAGGTTGAGCCGTTGGGCAGGCAGCATCCAGAAATCCATGTCGAGGCCGATCTGGTGACTGCGATGCCCCGACAACATCGGCCCGCCACGCGGTTGGCTGATATCGCCGACATAGATCCCGTTCCACCCCGGCTGGCGGGCCGCGGCGCGGCTCAGGTCCTTTATGAAATCAATGGCTTCCGGGTGACCCCAGTTGCGGTTGCGCGACAGCCGCATCGCCTGCCAGGTGGGGCCGGTCTCGGGCAGTTGCACCCCGCCGGCAAGACAACCCTTGGCATATCCCCCGAAGGCAGCCGGAGAGTGCCGCGACGGCCCACTCTTGGATCCGAACAGCTGTTTGGCAAGCGGGTCCGCCGCCTGAGCGGGCATGGTGAAGCCAATCAACAGACCAATCACGAATGTGGCGAAACGGACCATGTTTCCTTGTCTCCCCTGGCGTTGACCCAGCGTAGCATGATCAGGCCGACCAGGAACAGCAGGATGATCGGCGCGATACCAAGTCGCGCGCTTTGGGTGATGGTCGTGGCAACACCGATAAGCGCGGGGGCCAGGAATGCCGTCGCCCGTCCCGACAGGCCATAGAGTCCGAAACTTTCTGTCGGTGCGATCGGGTCGGTGTGGCGTGCCATGAGCGTGCGGGAGGCCGCCTGCAACATGCCACCCATGCCGCCGATCAACACGCCACATCCAAAGAACACGATGTCCGGAAGGCTGGACCCCTCTGGCAGGGGAATGCCGAAAATCTGCTCTCTCGACATGCCCACGATGACCGTGCAGACAACGATAAGTGTCCAGATCGCCATGATGATCACGGGCTTGGGCCCCAAGCGCTTGTCGATCTTGCCGCCAATCCAACTGAACGCCGCCGCTGAAATCACGCCGACGATGCCGAAAACGCCGATCAGGGTCAGGTCCCAGTTCAGCACCAGCTTGGCGTAAACGCCGCCGAACCCGTAAAGGCCGTTCAAGGCGTCACGATAGAACATCGAGGACCCCAGGTAGGTCAGCAGGCTCAATCTGTGCCTGAGATTCGCAACGGATTTACGCAACAGCCTCATGGCGCCGGAAAAGCCGGCGTCGATGCGGGGTGTCCTGACGTCCCGGACCCACAGGAAATACGGGATCATGAACACCGCATACCAAAGCGCGGTCAAAGGTCCGACGATTCGTGTCCCCTCGCTCTCGGAGGCATCCAGCAGGCCAAGGGCCGGGTCGAGGCCGACCAGGGTCTTTCCGCTACCCTGCTCGACGAAGAAGACCAGCATGATGATCAGTGAGACGAGGCCGCCAAGGTATCCAAAGGCAAAGCCCGATCCCGAGATCTCGCCGACCTGCTGTTCGTCACCCAGTGAAGGAAGCTGCGAATTGATGAAAATAAGCGCATACTCGGCGCCGACGAAACCGACCCCGAACGCCACCAGCATCCACCACATGGTCGATCCGTCCGGCATCGTCCACCACAGCGCGGTGGACCCGATCACGTACATGATCGAAAACGCGATGATCCACGGCATGCGCCGACCCTGCGTATCGGCCAGCGCGCCCATGACCGGAGCGCCGATCCCGATGAGAATCCCGGTGATCGTCAGGCAAAGCGACCAGACACTTTGCGCGCGCGCGGCGGCGACCTCGGGGCCGAGGCCGTCGGCAAGAAAGTACTCGGCGGCGACCCCCGCAAAGAATGGCCCGAAGACGAATGTCACAAGAAGCGTATGATACGGCTGGCTTGCCCAGTCGAAAAACCACCATCCCCAGATGCGCTTGCGCGCTGAAATCTCGGCCATGCCCACCCCCGGTTCGACAGGTGAAGTTAGACCGTGAAACGGGCAATGTGGCAAGGTATTCCTGACCTTGACAGCCTGCTAATTTTCGTATGGGCCTTGTTCTTCAACAGGGCGTGACCTAGTTTCACAAGCGTGGCAAAGGAAAGGGTTTTTTCGGCATGATGGCGATCTATGGGCCGTTGGCGTTGATTCTGAACGTCGCATTCTTCATCCTGCTTGCCCATATCATCATGAGCTGGCTGATCAATTTCCAGGTCCTCAACCTGCATCAACCCTTCGTCGCCCAAGTATGGCATGGCCTCAACCGCCTGCTTGAACCGATTTACGACCCGATCCGGCGGATCCTGCCGGACACGCGCCCGCTCGATCTGGCGCCGCTTGTCGTGTTTATCATCATCATATCCCTGCGCGATTTCATTCTGCCCGAGCTTCTCTTGCGATGAACTGCTCCAGGTCGGGTCTTGTTCATCGCGCCCCGACATGTGAAACACCGGACAAGAGCAGTCTCATCAACACGGGCTTTCCATGTCAGGCGCTGATACGCTTCTGAGCGACGTTTTCGGCTTCGATGCCTTTCGTCCGGGCCAGCAAGAGATCGTCGAGGCGGTCGCGTCCGGTCGCGACGTTCTGGCCATCATGCCCACGGGTGGTGGCAAATCGCTTTGCTTTCAGTTGCCGGCATTGATGCGCGACGGGGTGACCGTTGTCATATCGCCGCTGATCGCGCTGATGCGGGATCAGGTGCGCGCCTTGCGCGAAGCGGGCGTCGAGGCGGGAGCACTGACCAGCGGCAACACCGAAGAGGAAACCGATGCCGTCTGGAACGCGTTGGACAGCAATCGGTTGAAGCTGCTCTACATCGCGCCTGAACGGCTTGCGGCAGGCTCCGCGCTTGGCATGTTGCGGCGGATCGACGTGGGCCTGATCGCGGTTGACGAGGCCCATTGCGTGAGCCAGTGGGGGCATGATTTCCGTCCTGACTACCTCAGGATCGGGGAATTGCGGCACGCACTGAACGTGCCGCTGGCCGCGTTCACGGCCACGGCCGATGCCGAAACCCGCGACGAGATCGTCGAAAGGCTGTTCGGTGGCAAGACCCCCGAGGTTTTCCTGCACGGGTTTGACCGGCCCAACATCCATCTCGCGTTCGCCGCCAAGGATGGCCCACGGCGACAGATCCTCGAATTCGTGGCGGCACGAAAGGGGCAGCCTGGCATCGTCTATTGCGGCACCCGGGCCAAGACCGAAGGTCTGGCGCAGGCATTGCGTGAGGCGGGGCATAATGCCTGTCACTATCATGGCGGGATGGAGGCCGAGGATCGCCGTATCGTCGAGACGCGGTTCGCCCGCGAGGACGGCCTTGTCGTGGTTGCGACCGTTGCCTTCGGGATGGGTGTGGACAAGCCCGATATCCGCTGGGTCGCCCATGCCGACCTTCCAAAGTCGATCGAAGCCTATTATCAGGAAATCGGCCGCGCCGGACGTGACGGTGCGCCTGCGGAAACGCTCACCCTTTTCGGCCCTGATGATATCCGTCTGCGCCGAACGCAGATCGACGAGGGCCTCGCCCCGCCGGAACGCCGCTCGGCCGATCATGGTCGGCTCAATGCCCTGCTTGGTCTCGCCGAGGCGATCGAATGTCGGCGAAAGACGCTGTTGTCCTATTTCGGCGAAGGCGCACCTGCCTGTGGACATTGCGATATCTGCGATGCCCCGGCCGAAACCTTTGATGCGACAACCGCGGTGCGCAAGGCGCTTTCCGCGGTTCTGCGAACGGAAGAACGGTATGGTGCGGGACATCTGGTCGATATTCTCCTGGGCAATGCCACGGAAAAGGTGCGCCAGCGCGGTCACGATGCGTTGCCGACCTTCGGCGTGGGCACGGAGTATTCGCGCCCTCAATGGCAGGCGATCTTTCGCCAGATGCTCGGTCACGACCTGCTGCGCCCTGACCCCGATCGGCATGGCGCGCTGCGCCTGACCGAGAAAGCCCTGCCGATCTTGCGTGGTGAAGAGAGCATAACACTCAGACAGGACAGCGTTCGAAAGCCCCCGGACAGGCCGGCGGTCAAGACATTGGTTTCGGACGAAGATGCACCGCTGCTTTCGGCGCTCAAGGCCAAACGCAGGGCCTTGGCCGAGGACGCAGGAGTGCCTGCCTACATCATCTTCAATGATCGTACCCTGATCGAGATGGCCGAAACGCGACCTGACTCTCTGGACGACATGGCGCGGATCGGCGGCGTCGGGGCGAAGAAGCTCGAGCGCTATGGAGTTGAATTCCTGTCGGTCATCCAGGGCGAAGCGACCCGGGTGCATCCGGCGCGGCGCGGGATTGCCGGGCGTGATGCGGGTCGCATCTACGACCGCCTGATGCAGGTGCAAAGCGAACTTGCTCGGGGCCGCAACGGGATCGAGAAGCCCATGACATGCTCGGCATCGCTTCTGGCACGTGTCGCGCAATTGCGCTCGGCCGATGCGCAGGCGATCGAGCGGATCCTGGGGCCAAAGCGCAGTGAACGATTTGGGGCGGCGTTTCTGGAAATCCTCTGCGAGGTGGATTAAGTCCCGGTTCTGGTTGCTTCATTGGGGTTGCAATATGCTTGTCATCGTCTCGCCTGCCAAACGACTGAATGAAAACACGGACCCGAAGTTCACGTTGACCCGGCCGATCTTCCAGGCCGAGGCTGAAACGCTGGCTTCGATCGCGCGCGAATTGGGCCCGGCAGACCTGCAAAGGCTCATGGGGATCAGCGAGAAGCTGGCTCTTCTCAACCGGGACAGGTTCAGGGATTTCGGGGCGATGCCGCGATCGGCGGCGGCCTTGATGTTCGACGGAGACACCTATGCCGGGCTCGAGGCCGCGTCGCTGGATCTCGATGAAATGGCCTGGGCGGCGGATCATCTTCGGATTCTGTCGGGGCTCTATGGCCTCTTGCGGCCAACCGACGAGATCGAACCCTACCGGCTCGAAATGGGAAGCAAACTCGCCAACCCGAAGGGAAAGACGCTCTATGACTTCTGGGGTGACCGCATTTCGCGGGCCTTGAATGATCAGGCCCGCGACATCGACACCGCGACGCTCGTGAACTGCGCCAGCCAGGAATACTTCGGCGCGGTCGACCGCGGCACGCTCGAACTGCGGGTGGTTGAACCCGTTTTCATGGAAATGCGTGCGGGCAAGCCCAGAATCGTGAGTTTCTATGCCAAGAAGGCACGTGGCGCGATGGCGCGCTTCATCGTTCAGAACCGGCTTGTCGATCCCGAGGATCTGAAGGATTTCAGCACCGGAGGGTATCGTTTCAACGCCGGGATGTCACAGGAGGATCGTTGGGTTTTCCTGCGCGATGAAGATTCTCAGGCGGGTGCCTGAACGTTTTCCGGGACGATCGCGCGCGCGTCATCCGGGCGATACTTGGCGATCATCGAGATGATCTCGACCTTGCGCAGCGGTTTGGTCAGGTAGTGATCGAGACCGGCAGCCAGGATGCCTTCGCGATCACCGTCCATGGCATGGGCCGTCAGGGCAACGATGGGAACGCGGGAAATGCCCTGCCCTTCGATCACACGGATTCTTTCGCTGGCTTCCTTGCCGTCCATCCGGGGCATCGAGATATCCATGAATATCAGGTCAGGGGCAAACTTCTGATAAAGCTCGACAGCTTCAATCCCGTTGCCCGCAAACTTCAAGTCAATGTCGAGTGATTTGAGCATCTTCTCGAAAACCAGCTGGTTGGTCTTGTTGTCCTCGGCGGCGAGTATCCGCATTGGCCGGGATTGCGCGCTCGGGGTCGATGCGACGGCTGAAGGTAGACGGTCAACCCGGGGGCGCTGCTCGGCCTCAAGGGCGGCGAGGTGTCGAAGCAGCATCCGCCTGGGCGTCGGTTTGGGCATCACGCCCCGGATAAGGGCGAAAGCCGGATCCTGTTCGGCGGCTCCCGGGTCCGAACTCGCCAGGATGATGGGCAAGTCATCCCGTCGTTCCTTCAGCAGACGGGCAAGTTCGAGCCCGTCCATGCCGGGCATATTGTGATCGGTCACGATCGCATCAAAGCTGTCGTCGAGCATTTCGAGCGCCTGCGGTCCGTTCTCGACGCAATGTACCTTGAGCCCGAAGGCTTCAATCTGCTTGCCCATGATCAGGCGGTTCACCTCCAGGTCATCAACAACCATGATTTTCTTCAGGTGCTCGGGCAAACCGAAAGGTTCTTCGGGGCCCGTGTCATCCGTCTCCAGTGCCAACCTGAACCCGAAACAGGAGCCGACCCCCTCTTCCGAGTCGACCCAGATCGTGCCCCCCATGAGTTTTATGAGCTTCTCGCTGATGGCCAGCCCGAGGCCGGTGCCCTCGAACTGCCGATTTCGCTCGTCTTCAACCTGGTTGAACTCGCCGAATATGTGTTCGACCTTCTCGGCGGCAATACCGATTCCCGTATCCTCGACGGTGATGTGAAGCTGGGTTTCGGTGCTGCCTTCATGTTGCATGCCGACGACGCGGACGAGGACATGCCCCTGGGGTGTGAATTTGACCGCGTTGCCCAATAGATTGGTCAGGACCTGCCGAATGCGACCGGGATCTCCCACGAACACCGTCGGGAGAAACACGTCATATTCGACAACGATCTCGATGCTCTTGTCACGGGCCACTGGCTGCAAGAGCAAGACAACCTCGTGAATACAGCGTTCAAGGTCGAACGGTTCAGGATGCAAAACCAGTTTCTCGGCTTCGATCTTGGAGTAGTCCAGAACATCGTTGATAATGACCAGAAGGGCCTCGCCCGAGTTCTTGATCGTATCGACATAGAGTTTTTGTTCCTCGTCAAGCGTCGTGTCACGAAGGAGTTCGGCCATGCCGACGACCCCGTTCATGGGCGTGCGGATCTCGTGACTCATGTTGGCAAGGAACGTGGATTTTGCCCGGTTCGCTGCCTCGGCCCGTTCGCGCGCCTTCTTCAGTTCCTTTTCATATCGCACGGTTTCCGTGATGTTCAGGGCAAGGCTGACGACGTCACCGCCGTGGCCTCGCTGATCGATCAGCTTGATGTACTGGCCGTTCCACAACCGGATCACCGTGGGAACGGGCGAAGGCGATTGCCAGCGCCTGGTCATCATGGCGCGCCAATCCGCGGGAGGGCTGTCGCCCGTATCGACAATACCCTCTTCCGTGATCAATTGCAGGATGCGAACATAGCTGACCCCTGGCCGGATCTCTTCCAGCCCGTCGAACACCGCGAGATAGGATTTGTTCGCAGCGATCATGAGGCTGTCGACGTCGAAGAAGGCAAAGCCGTCCTGAATGGTCTCGATCGAATGCCACAGTCGGCGCTCGGCAATCTCGACTTTCTCGTGGGCGACCGTCAGGTCGGATTTGACGCGCTGGTTCTCGTCGCGAACGGTTTGGACTTCAGCGCGGGTTTCGACGATCTCATCCGAGAGTTTGCGGGCATGAAGTCCAAGCTTGCGGTTGGCCGCAAACAACTCGGCTTGCTTTTGTTCGAGCAACCGCTCGGCGGCCAGCCTGAGACGCCGTTCCTCGGCGAGTTTGTTTGCCAGGCTCATTTCGAAACTCTCGGATTTCGCTCTCTCGGTCGCCGTGAGGTTCTGCCATTGTGGTGAATTTTTGCTTAAGCTGCACATGGGGGAATCGTTGCGCAAACGCATGGGTCGTGAGACGATCAATCCATTGCCGACGGAGGATTTCATGCGTTTTTTTCTGCCCTTGCTTTTGGCGTTGATCGGCCTGTCCGATATCGCAGTTGCACAGGATGTCATCCCCGAGCGTCGCCTTGTCGTTACAACAGACGTGGATTTTTACGGCTCCGACCTGCAGTCGATGTTCGATACCGACTTGGAATCGTGCCAGAAGGCCTGCCTTGCAGATCCACAATGTCGGGCCTTCACCTTCAACAAGCGCTCGAATGCCTGTTTTCCGAAATCACAGATCAGGGAGAGAAACCCCTACGATGGGGCAGTTTCCGGCGAGGTTCTGACGGTCGACCCGCGCATTGCCCAAGACGCCCCCGCCCGCGCGCAAGAGTTGGATTTCCTGCAGGAGCGCGATCTTGCGCGCGCCGTCGAACAGGCCAGCGGAATCGGACCGCTTCATCCCGGGGGACAATGGGACGTGGAAACCCTCCTGAAGTCGTCGGATGACCGTCGTCGGGCGGGTGACCCGCTCAACGCGATGCGCTGGATCGGGGCTGCGGTCGCGGTATCGGATGCCAGCGATCAGTGGGTTGAATACGGCAGGCTGTCACTGGCGATCGACAGTTCGAATGCGGGCGATATGCGCCAGCATGCCGAGCGCGCGTTTCTCGCGACCATCAACGGTTATCTGAGGGCCGGGACTGATGCTGAACGCGTCAATGCGCTTTCCGTGATGTCGGAAGCCTTGGAGCGCCTGGGGCGTGGTCGGGACATGATTCCGGCCCTGCGATTGGCCAAGGCAACCTCTGGACGGGAGGATCTCCTGGCCGCGCTGGACGACGCCATTGCAAAACACGGCTTCCGCATCACCGATCACGTGGTCGAAAGCGATCAGGCCGATCCCCGCATATGCGCCGAGTTTTCCGAACCGCTGATCAGGCCTGGGGCCGATTATGCCTCGTTTGTCCGCCTGCCGGATCAACGCATGGCGGTTGAAGCCGAAGGGAGCCGAATATGTGTTTCCGGCCTCGCGCATGGTCAGCGCTATACCTTGGTCTTTCGCGAAGGGTTGCCCGCGAAGAGTGGCGAGACGCTGGCCGAGGCTACCGAACTGTCTTTCTACGTGCGCGACCGTTCACCATCGGTGCGGTTCCCGGGCCGGGCCTACGTGCTTCCGAGAACCGGCGACGCGGCGGTGCCGGTCGAGACGGTGAACCTTGATGCGGTTGATCTGCGCTTGCGCCATGTCAGCGACCGCAGCGTGCTGCGCGCGATCCAGGAACAGTATTTCGGTCGCCCCCTGCCGCATTTTGCCGACAAGCGCTTTGCCGGGGAAATCGGTGACGAAGTCTGGACCGGCGTCGGAGAGGTGGGCAACGACCTCAACGCGGATGTCCTGACACGTCTGCCCGTCGGTGAAATCATTGAAGGGCTTCCTGCCGGGGTCTACGCATTGAGCGCATCTGTGCCGGGCGTAGACCGCCATGACGATCCGGGTGCGACCCAGTGGTTTGTCTTGTCCGATCTGGGCCTTGCGACGATGAGCGGCGATGACGGCCTGCATGTCTTTGTGCGTGGTCTCGGCGATGCCGAGTTGCGCGAGGGTGTCGAGGTGACTCTGGTTTCGCGTGCCAACAGGGTTCTGGCGGAAACGAGAACCGATACCCAGGGCCATGCCCGCTTTGAACCGGGCTTGACCCGTGGTCAGGGCGGCTCTGAACCGGCGCTGGTGACGGCCCGGGATGGCGAGGCGGACATGGCCTTCCTGTCCCTCTCTGATCCGGCTTTCGATCTTTCGGACCGCGGTGTGGAAGGTCGGGCACCGGGCGGACCGGTGGATGTGTTCCTTGCGACGGACCGTGGTGCGTATCGGGCGGGCGAGGTGATCCACGCGACAGTTCTGGCGCGTGACTCCGAGGTCGCTGCGATTGAACAGCTTCCATTGACCGCGATACTGACGCGCCCGGATGGCGTGGAGTATGCGCGGCATGTCTCGCAAACCGGTCTTGCGGGCGGTCATATTTTCGACATGCCCATCGGCACCAGCGTTCCGCGCGGTGTCTGGCGGTTGGAGGTCAAGGCGGACATGGCCAGGGACGCGCTCGCCAGCGAGACAATCCTGGTCGAGGATTTCCTGCCCGAGCGGATCGATTTCGAAATGTCTCTACCGGACGGTGGCTTGCGGCCCGGCGGAACCACGACATTGGACGTGGCGGCAAGATACCTCTACGGGGCGCCGGGCGCAGATTTGCCGCTCGAGGGGGACACGGTGCTGCGGGCCAGGCGGTCCCTGGACTCCATGCCGGGTTACGTGTTCGGGCGACACGACCGCGAGGCGTCAGCACGCCGCGGCTCTTTTCAGGGCGAAAGGACAGACGCCGAAGGCAACGCAAGGGTGCAGATCGGGCTGCCGGACGCCCCGGCGGATGACCGTATGCTCGAACTTGACGTGGTTGGTCGGGTGTCCGAGGGGTCTAGCCGACCGGTCGAGCGGCGCGTGACCCAGGCCGTGGAGCCTGCCGGTCCGGTGATCGGCCTCCGGTCGCTCTTCGATGAAGGTGTCGTGGCCGAGGGGACCGAGGCCGCTTTCGACGTGATCGCGCTGTCGCCTGCGCTCGAGCGGGTGCCGATGCAGGTGCGCTGGACGCTCAACCGGGTCGAGACGCGGTATCAATGGTACCAGGAATACGGCAACTGGAACTGGGAGCCCGTGACGACCCGCCAGGCAGTCAAGCGGGGCGAGGCGGTTTTGGGCGCGGAACCGGTGCAGGTTTCCGCCCCGGTCGAATGGGGGCGATATGAGCTTGTCGTCGAGCGGCTCGATGGCGGCTATGTCTCCAGCTCGCAGGATTTCCACGCGGGGTGGTACGCACCGGCGGATGTGACCAGGACCCCGGACATGCTGGAGCTTTCGCTCGACAAGCCCGGCTACAGGAGTGGAGACGTGGCGACCTTGCGTCTCGTGCCGCGCTATGCCGGCAAGGCGCTTGTCACGGTCATGTCGAACCACCTGATCGCGATGAAGACGGTCGATGTGAAAGAGGGTGAGAACCGCGTTTCGCTGGAAGTCACGGATGACTGGGGTGCCGGGGCGTATGTTTCGGCGACCGTGATCCGGCCCATGGATGTCGCGGCAGCGCAGAACCCGGCGCGGTCGATGGGCCTGTCCTATGCGCAGATCGATCCGGGCGAAAAGCGGCTGAGCGTCGAGATCGACGCGCCCGACACCTCCCAACCGCGTGAACCGCTGAATGCGGTGATCCGTGTGGATGGTGGTGAAGAGGACGAGATGGCCTACGTCACTGTTGCGGCCGTCGATGTCGGCATACTCAACCTGACCGGGTTCGAGAGCCCCGATCCGTCCGACCATTACTTTGGCCAGCAGCGGCTGGGCATGGATATCCGCGATGTTTATGGCCGGTTGATCGACGGGATGAACGGGGCCATGGGGGCCGTGCGCTCGGGGGGTGATGCCTCGGACGAGATGCGTATGCAGTCGCCCCCGCCGACGGATGAGCTTGTGGCCTTCTTCTCCGGGCCGGTCGAAGTCGGCCCGGATGGGACGGCAGACGTTTCTTTTGATATGCCGGAGTTCAACGGAACGGTGCGCCTAATGGCAGTGGCCTGGTCGAGAACCGGCGTCGGCCAGGGCGCAGCCGAGGTGCTTGTGCGCGATCCCGTGGTCGTCACCGCAAGCCTGCCGCGCTTCATGGCGCCCGGAGACGAGAGCCGGCTTTTGCTCGAACTTGCCCACGCCGACGGACCGGCCGGCCGCATGGGGCTTGATGTATCCGCCGAGGGCGTGATGCTCGACGCCGCGATTCCTTCCGGGGTGACGCTGGCCGATGGGGAAAAGACCAGCTTTTCGATTCCGGTTGTCGCAGACGCTGCAGGTGATCACAGTTTGCGCGTCGCCCTGACAACGCCGGATGGCCGGCAGCTCGTGAAGGCGCTGGCGCTGCCCGTTCGAGTGAACGACCCCGAAATCGCGCTCACACGGCGCTTTGTGCTCGGATCGGGCGAGACCTTCACGCTTGACGAGAATGTCTTTGCCGGAATGCGCTCCGGTACCGCCTCGGCAACCGTTTCGGCCGGCCCTCTGGCCAAGCTGAACGCGCCGGGCCTGCTTTCGGCACTTGACCGCTACCCTTATGGATGTTCCGAACAGGTGGCATCCGCCGCCATGCCGCTCCTGTATTTCGGCAAGGTGGCCACGGCCCTTGGCCATGCCGACCAAGGGCAGGTGCAAGAGCGCATAGACCAGTCCATCGCCAGGGTTCTGAGCCATCAGTCAAGCAACGGTTCATTCGGGCTGTGGCGTGCCGCGTCGGGAGATTTCTGGCTCGATGCCTATGTTTCGGATTTCCTGAGCCGCGCGCGGGCCGAAGGCCATGACGTGCCGCAGGCAGCCTTTCGCATGGCCATGGACAACCTGCGCAACCGGGTGAACTATGCCCCTGATTTCGACGAAGGCGGGGCCGACATCGCCTATGCGTTGATGGTTCTGGCCCGCGAAGGGGCCGCGGCGATGGCCGATCTGCGCTACTTCGCCGACGTCAAGGCCGAGGCGTTTTCCACGCCGCTTGCGGTTGCACAGCTTGGCGCGGCGCTGGCCATGTATGGCGACCAGACCCGTGCCGACGCGCTCTTCGCGCGGGCCGGGCGCATGATGCAATCGCGCCTGCAGGACGAGGCCGCGGTCTGGCGTGCGGATTACGGCAGCAATCTACGCGATGCCGCCGGGGTCCTGGGCCTTGCGGTCGAGGCGGGCAGCGAAGCGGTCGATCGCAGGCAACTGGCCGACCATGTCGCGCAGACGAGTCGCAGCTTCTCGACACAGGAAAGTGCGTGGTCCCTGCTGGCGGCAAAGGCGCTGGTCGACGATCCTTCCGTGTCCGGGCTGAATGTGAACGGATCGCCGCTCGATGACCCGTTCGTGCGCATGATCGAGGCAGAGGCGCGGGCGCAACCGCAGGCCATTCGCAACGAAAGCGATACACCGACCGATCTGACCCTGACCACCTTTGGCGTGCCCGAGGTGGCCCCGGAGGCGGGCGGCTACGGCTATCGTATCGAACGGGACTATTACACGATGGAGGGTGAACCGGTTCAGGATCTCACGGCCCGAATGGGCGAGCGTTTCGTTGCCGTGTTGCGCGTAACGCCGTTCGAGCGGGGCGAGGCGCGGCTCATGATCGACGATCCGCTGCCTGCCGGGTTCGAGATCGACAACCCCAACCTCCTGCGCTCGGGCGATATCCGGGCGCTGGACTGGCTTGATCCGCAAGAGGCCGAGCACGCGGAGTTCCGGTCCGATCGTTTCCTTGCCGCGGTCGACTGGCGCTCGGACAAGGCGTTCCAACTGGCCTATATCGTGCGCGCCGTCTCGCCCGGTGAGTTCCATCACCCGGCGGCACAGGCCGAGGACATGTATCGCCCGCACTATCGCGCACAGACCGCGGCAGGACGGCTGATCGTCTCGGAATGAAACGGGTCGCCTGCATCGCCGGACTGCTTGGCATTGTCGTGGCGATGGTCGTGGGCTGGACGCGGTTCGATCGCTGGATCGACACGACCGAACTGCCGCCGCTTGCGACCGAAACTTCCGTCGAGATGCGCGACCGGAACGGTGACCTGTTGCGGGTCTACACCGTGGATGAGGGGCGCTGGCGCATGGCAACCGGCGTCGCACAGGTTGACCCGCTTTATTCCGATATGCTGATCGCCTTTGAAGACAAGCGTTACTTCTCCCATTCCGGCGTTGATCCATGGGCCATGGTGCGGGCCACCGGGCAGGCGCTGTGGCATGGGCGGGTCGTTTCGGGTGCCTCGACCCTGACGATGCAGGTCGCGCGCCTGCTGGAGGACAGCGGCACGGGATCATGGGCCGGCAAGCTGCGCCAGATCCGCCTTGCACTTGCACTGGAACGCAAGTTGAGCAAACACGAGATCCTTGACCTTTACCTCACGCTCGCACCCTTCGGCGGCAACCTCGAAGGCGTGCGCGCGGCAAGCCTCTCCTGGTTCGGCAAGGAACCCCGGCGCCTGGCCCCGGATGAGGCGGCGCTCCTGGTGGCCTTGCCGCAATCGCCGGAAACCCGGAGGCCCGACCGCGACTGGCGCGCGGCAAGGGCGGGGCGCGACCGCGTGCTTGCGCGTGCGCATGATGCGGGCGTGATCCCGGGCGAGAGCTTGGAAAGTGCTCGGGCGGCCCCGGTGCCGCGCCAGCGCCAGCCTTTTCCTGCCCTCGCCCCGCACATGACGGACCGGGTGCGCGCCGCTTCCCCCTTGTCGATGCGGCATTATCTGAGTCTGGATCGCCACCTGCAGGAGGCACTGGAACGACTTGCCACCGCGCGACTGTCGGACCTGTCGCGGCATGTGTCGGTCGCGATCATGGTGGCCGACCACAGCAGCGGCGAAATCCTCGCGTCGGTCGGCTCGGCCAGCTACGGCAAGACATCGTCGCGGCAGGGATTCGTCGATATGACGCGGGCGGCGCGGTCGCCGGGATCCACCCTCAAACCACTGGTTTACGCCATGGCCTTCGACCTGGGGCTGGCCCATCCCGAGACGGTGATCGAGGATCGGCCGGTGGCCTTCGGTTCATATGCCCCGAGAAACTTCGACGGGCGTTTCCGGGGTGAGATCCGCGTGTCCGAGGCGCTTCGCCTGTCTCTCAATATCCCCGTGGTCCTGTTGATGAACGAGATTGGACCCGCCCGGTTCATGAGCGGATTGAAGCGCGCCGGTATCGGCCCCACCGTGACCGGAGGCAAGCCCGGGCTTGCCGTGGCATTGGGTGGTCTCGGCATTTCCCTGCATGAACTCGTCCAGCTGTTCGCGGGTCTCGCCCGCGGCGGTGAAGCCATTGAGCTGAGTTGGAAGCCGGACGAGTCACTGGCCCATGAACGCCCACGTTTCATCAGCCGCGCCGCCGCGTGGCATGTGGGAGATATCCTGTCGCAACTGACACCTTCGGAGGCCAAGGCGAACGGGCGGCTGGCCTTCAAGACAGGCACGTCATACGGCCACCGCGACGCATGGGCGGTGGGCTATGACGGTCGCCACGTGGCCGGGGTCTGGATCGGTCGGCCTGATGGCACGCCGGTTCCGGGCGCCTTTGGCGGCGATCTGGCGGCGCCGCTTCTGCTCGAGGTGTTCCAGCGCCTGAAACCCAAACTTGATCCGCTTCCACCCCCGCCGCCAGAGGCACTGATCCTGGGCAATTCCGACCTGCCTGCGCCGCTTCAAAGGTTTCGCGGGCGTCAAGCGGTATTCAGCGCGGAGGCCGATGCTCCGGTGCTGGCATTTCCGCCAGATGGCGTGCGGGTCGCGCTGGAGGAGGGCATGCCGCTTGTGGTCAAACTGCGCGACGGGGTGCCGCCCTTCGCGGTTCTGGCGGACGGGGCCCCGCAGGTCACCGGCCACTACCAGCGCGAGATCGCCTTGGAGCATGTCGGAAAGGGGTTCGTGACCCTGTCGGTGATCGACGCGCGCGGGCGGTCCGCGCGCGCCGTGGTCGAGGTCGATTAAAGCCGTTCGATGGCCAGCGCGATCCCCTGGCCGCCACCGATGCACATGGTGATCAGGGCCTTTGATCCGCCGATCCGCTCAAGCTCATAGAGCGCCTTGACCGTGATGATCGCGCCGGTTGCGCCGACCGGGTGGCCAAGCGCGATGGCGCCGCCATTGGGGTTCACCTTGGCCGGGTCGAGCCCCAGTTCCTTGTTCACGGCAAGGGCCTGCGCGGCGAAAGCCTCGTTCGACTCGATCACGTCGAAGTCGCCGATCTCAAGCCCGGTCCTGGCCAGAAGGTTCTTCACGGCGGGGATCGGGCCGATGCCCATCACCTCGGGCCGAACGCCGGCATGGGCATATCCCAGAACGCGCGCTTTGGGTTTGAGACCGGCCTTTTCCGCCGCGTCAGCGCGGGCGAGCACGACGGCGGCGGCACCGTCGTTGATGCCGCTGGCATTGCCTGCGGTCACGCTGCCGTCCTTGCGGAAGGCCGGGCGCAAGCCGGCAAGTCCTTCCTGCGTGGTGGAGGGCTTGGGGTGTTCGTCGGTGTCAAAGGCGACAGTGTCACGCTTGACCTTGACCCCTACCGGAACGATCTGGCTCTGGAAATGACCCGCCTCGATGGCCTTCGCGGCGCGTTGCTGGCTCTCCAGTGCAAAGGCATCCTGCTCTTCGCGCGAAATCTGATGCTCGCCGGCGACATTCTCGGCGGTGACGCCCATATGGCCCGTGCCGAACGGGCAGTTGAGCGCACCCAGCATCATGTCGAGCGTGCGGATATCCCCCATCTTGGCGCCCCATCGCTGGTCAGGCACGATGTAAGGTGCGCGACTCATCGCTTCGGCCCCACCGGCGAGACCGAAATCGGAATCGCCGAGCATCAGTGACTGCACCACCGAAACGATCGCCTGCGCACCCGAGCCGCACAGGCGGTTGACGTTCATCGCGGGTACCGTATCGGGAATTCCCGCATCGATTGCCGCCACGCGGCTGAGATACATGTCGCGCGGTTCGGTGTTGATCACATGGCCAAAGGCCACATGCCCGATCTGCGCACCATCGACGCCCGAACGTTCCAGCGCCGCCTTTGCCGCGATTGCCCCGGTCTGTGCGGGCGGTGTTCCGGCGAGCGCGCCGCCGAAGGTTCCGATGGCAGTGCGGGCGCCGTCGAGGATTACGATATCTGTCATGAGCCTATCCCGAAAAAAGTGACGTGTTTCCGCACGCAGCATACGCGCTGTGGCCAGCGAATGGCAGGGCTACGTTTCGTCATTTTGTCCCTTGTTTCCTGCCCAAAGGATCTTTGCGCGCATCGGGTCGGTAATTTCCGCACGCACACACCCGCGTGCCGCGGTGCGCTGCAGGGCCCGGTCTCAGAACTGATAGCGGTGCAGACTCGGGCCATGATCGCGCAGCCAGAGGCGCGGCGTGGAAAAATCCCCGTAAAGCCGCGCAACATGCTGCCAGAAACGTGGTGAATGGTTCATCTCGGCCAGATGCGCAACCTCGTGCGCGGCGACGTATTCCAGCACAGCATCCGGCGCCATGATCAGCCGCCAGGAATACATCAGCCCACCCCGCGAAGAACAGGATCCCCAGCGCGAGCGCGTGTCGCGCAGGGTAAGCCGTGTATAGGACAGGCCCAGCGCGGCAGCGTAGCGGTCGGATGCCTCGGCCAGGCGGTCGCGGGCGCTCTGCTTGAAAAACCCTTCGAGCCGGGCTGCCGCGCGATCGGGCGCACCGCCGACATGAACGCATTCCTGTCCGGCCCGGACCCCGCGTCCCGAACCGGGCAGAACCCGCAAGAGACGCCCGCGAAACGGCAGGTCACAACCGATTCCCACCGCCACCGCGTCATGGGTCCGGTCCAGCTGTTGGCGCAGCCAGTCCGCCTTCTCGTGGGCAAACGCGAGCGCCATGCCGTCGGGCGTGCCCTGCGGGCAGGTCAGCGTCACCCGCCCGTCCAGCGCCGACACCCGCAGCGAAATGCGCCGTGCCCGCCCCGAGCGCCGCAGCAAGAGTTCGACCGGCGGGTCGCCGGGGATGACATGCACGCTCATGACCGCGGTTTCGCCCGCTGCGCTGCGACCTTGATTTTCTGCATTCCCGAAAGTTCCTGAAAGCCTTTGACACCCTGCACATGTTATGGCAGTTGGCGCGGATCGTCGACAAGACAAGAGAGTTCAGAGGGATTGCCATGCCCAAGGAAGAATGGGGCGTCAAACGCGTCTGCCCGACCACCGGAAAGCGGTTTTACGACATGAACCGGAATCCCGTGGTCAGCCCCTATACCGGTGAGACCATCAATATCGAGACCGGCAAGCGCAGCCTGCTGTCCGCCGATTCCGAAGATGCCGTGACCAAGAAGACCAAGAGCAAAGAGAACGAACTGGAAGCGGATGTTCTCGATGAGGATGATGTCGAGGTCGATCTCGACGCGGATGTTCTCGAAGATGACGACGATGACGACAACGTGTCGCTCGACGAGATCGCCGATGTCGCGTCGGATGACGACGACTGACCTGCAACGCCGGTTGCATGTGATCGGAATGCGCCCTGCCAGGCAGCGGCGCATTTTCTGTTGTGCGAACCCTCGCGGGTCATCGCGGGCCAGCCACCCGCGAAAACCGCGATTTTCCGCTTGATCCCGCCCGGCGCTTTGCCTAGATAGCGGCGACAGTCCAGGCGGCTGGACTTTCGGGGCCTTAGCTCAGCTGGGAGAGCGCTTGCATGGCATGCAAGAGGTCAGGGGTTCGATCCCCCTAGGCTCCACCAATTCCCCGCGTCTCAAGACCCATCCTTGATTGTCCGTTCCCCCTGCGGCGTTCTCGCCTCGCCGGCACGCCACGTCCAGGCCGGTGCGGGACAGAAGCTGCCTGTCCTGGTGCATCCGTGTCATGGCGGCAATGGCTTGCCTTGGCGGGGGCCGGTCGCGTAACCAGTATGGGGCAGAGCCAGCAGCAGGGGCAGGACATGACACCGGAACACAGGAAGATTGCCTGCCAGACGCTTCTGCTGACGAGCGTGCCTGACGAAGAGGTCGACCGCATTCTCGGCGAATCGCACGTGACCCGGTTCGACCGCGGTCAGACGATTTTCCTTCAGGGCGAGACGGCGAACGCGATCTATATCGTGCTTGAAGGCTGGGTCAAACTCTACCGCATCGCGGCCAACGGGGCCGAGGCGGTCGTCGGGGTGTTTACCCGAGGCCGCAGCTTTGGCGAGGCGGTGGCGTTTCGCAAGGATGTCTATCCGGTCTCGGCCGAGGCGGTCACGTCCTGCACGCTGCTCCGCGTCGAGGCAGACAGCTATTTGCGCGGGGTGCGCAATTCGCCCGAGACGGCGATCGCGATGCTGTCCTCGACTTTCGCGCATCTGCATGGACTGGTGTCCCAGCTCGAGGCGCTCAAGGCGCGCACCGGGGCGCAGCGGGTGGCGGAATTCCTGTGCGAACTGGCACCGTGCGAAATCGGCAGCTGCGAGGTGACGCTGCCCTATGACAAGGTGTTGATTGCCGGGCGGCTGGGGATGAAGCCCGAAAGCCTGAGCCGCGCCTTTGCCAAGCTCAAGCCCGAGGGCGTGACCATCCAGCAGAACAAGGCCCGGATCGCGGATGTCGGGCGGCTGCGCGACTATGCCGAGGAAGATCCGGCCAACGCCTGGAGCCGCTGAGGCGCGACACCGGTCAGGGCAGGGGCGAGACGCCGATCACCGGCAGGTGCAGGTGCCACAGCACTGCCCAGCCCCCGAACGCCAGCGCGAGGCGGGTCGCCGAGGGCCTCGGCGAGGGGCGCCATCGCCCCGAAAGCAGTGCGGCAAAGGGCGGCAGGCCGGTGCGCCGCGCCGCGCGGTCGAACCCGTCCGCACCCATCTCGCGCCGGCGCCGCGCCTCGACGATCCACATGCCCAGCGCCGAGAACCCGGCGAACGTGCCGAACAGGATCACATGCGCGAGATCGCCATTGGCCCACAGATGTGCGAGCGACCACAGCAAGAGCGCCCAGAGCAGCGGCTGCCGGGTCAGCCCGGCAATGCCGGGGCGGTCGGGGTCGAACCCGCCCGCGCGCCCCTCGAAGGCAAAGGGGTTGGGCGCGGCGATACCGAAAGTGCCCAGCGCAACAACCAGCGGCATAACCAGGTTCACCGCCCAGCGCGCTGCCTCTGTCTGGTCCCAAAGCGGCACGAAGGGTGCGCGCGCCGCGGCGAAGATTACCCAGAAGAGGAGCGCCGTCGAGGCGAGGCTGAACAGCACGGTATAGCCACGCGCGCCCAGCGTGCGCACCAGCCCGTCCTTCACCCCGAGCGCGGCGGGGATGCGGTGCGACGCCATGAAAAGCGCCATGGCAAGTGCGAATTCGATCCATCCCATCGGTCCCTGCCTTTCTTCGGGTATCGGCAACTCCCTTATGCGCAACCACCGCAGGCGGGTCTTAACGAAAGTCAAGGCGTGTGACGCCCGGGCGCTGTTCACATTCCCGTGCCTCACCAGCGCAACGGAGAACACCCATGAGATTCCGTAACCTGCAGGCCACACGCGCGCTGCTTTCCGGCACAGCCATGGCTGTCGGACTGCTTGCGACAGCTGTCGTGGCACAAGAGAAAAATGCCCATGGCGATGGCCCCGCCGCCGCTTACGAACCGTCCATGACAACCCTGGGCCAGATCCAGGTGGAAATTCCCGGTCGCAAGGAAGGTGATCCGGTGATGACCGGCGAAGAATTCCAGCGCGGCACCACGATCTATTTCGAACGCTGCGCGGGCTGCCACGGCGTCTTGCGCAAGGGCGCGACCGGCAAGGCATTGACGCCCGACCTGACCCGGGAAAACGGGTATGACTACCTGCACAGCATCATCACCTACGGCTCGCCCGCGGGGATGCCGAACTGGGGCACCTCGGGTGACATGAGCGAGGCGGATGTCGACCTCATGGCGCGTTACCTGCTCCTCGAGCCGCCCGCGCCGCCCGAGTTCGGGATGCCCGAGATGCGCGAGACGTGGAACGTGCTGATCGCGCCCGAGGACCGGCCCACCGAGAAGATGAACGATATCGACATCGAGAACCTCATGTCGGTCACGCTGCGAGACTCGGGTGAAATCGCCCTGATCGACGGCAACACATATGAGATCCGCGAGATCATCGAGACCGGCTATGCCGTTCATATCAGCCGCATGTCGGCCTCGGGCCGCTATCTTCTGGTGATCGGGCGCGACGCCAAGGTGAACATGATCGACCTCTGGATGGAAAAACCGCAGACCGTCGCCGAGATCAAGATCGGAATGGAGGCGCGTTCGATCGAGACCTCGAAGATGGAAGGCTGGGAAGACCGGTTCGCCATCGCCGGGGCCTACTGGCCGCCGCAATACGTCATCATGGACGGCGACACGCTCGAACCCAAGAAGATCGTGTCTACCCGTGGCAACATCTATGATGAGCAGACCTATCACCCCGAGCCGCGCGTGGCCGCGATCCTGGCCAGTCACTATCGGCCCGAATTCATCGTCAACGTCAAGGAAACCGGGAAGATCCTGCTGGTCGATTATACCGACCTCAAGAACCTGAAAACCACCGAGATCGAGGCCGAACGCTTCCTTCACGATGGCGGGCTGGACAGCACGCGCCGGTATTTCATCACCGCCGCGAACGCGCGCAACAAGCTCGTCGTGATCGACACCAAGGAAGGCAAGCTCGTCGCGATCACCGATACCGAGGGGCTGACGCCCCATCCCGGGCGCGGTGCGAACTTTGTGCATCCCGATCACGGGCCGGTCTGGGCCACCTCGCACCTGGGTGACGACAGCGTGGCACTGATCGGCACCGACCCCGAGGGCAACCCCGACAAGGCATGGACCATCGTCGAGACGTTCTATGCCCTGGGGGGCGGGTCGCTCTTCATCAAGACGCACCCGAACTCGGAAAACCTCTATGTCGATGCGACACTGAACCCGGACCCCGAGATCTCGGGATCGGTCGCGGTGTTCAAGATCAACGACATGAAGGCAGGCGAAGATCCCGAATACATCACCCTGCCGGTTGGTGAATGGGCCGGTATTCCCGATGGCCAGCCCCGGGCGGTGCAGCCCGAATTCAACAAGCAGGGCACCGAGGTCTGGTTCAGTCTCTGGAATGCCAAGGACAAGGTGTCGGCCATCGTGGTTGTCGATGACAAGACGCTCGAGTTGAAAAAGGTGATCAAGGACGAGCGCCTGATCACACCCACGGGCAAGTTCAACGTCTATAACACGCAAAAAGACATCTACTGATGTTTGGGGCCGGGGCGCCGCGGGGCCCCGGCCATTCCCGTTCGACAAGCGAAAGAGCCAGTCATGAAAGATCTCAGCCACGGCCGTGTGTTGCTTGTAGGGGCCGGACCGGGCGACCCGGAGCTTTTGACCGTCAAGGCGCTCAACGCGATCATGGTCGCCGACGTGGTGGTATTCGACCGCCTGGTCAGCCCCGAAATCATGGCGCTGATCCCCGATACCACACGGCGGATCGACGTCGGCAAATCCCCCAGGTGCCACAAGCTGCCGCAGGATGACATCAACGCGCTCCTCGTGGCGCTGGCCAGCGAGGGGCAGATGGTGGTCCGGCTCAAGGGTGGCGATCCGCTGATCTTTGGCCGGGGCAGCGAAGAGGCCGCGGTGCTGCGCGCCGCCGGCATCGACTGCGCCTGTATCCCCGGCATCACCTCGGCGCAGGGGGCGTCATCCGCGACCGGCGTGCCGCTCACCCACCGCGGGCTGGCAACGGGCGTGCGCTATGTCACCGGGCACCGGGCCCGCGACGCGCGGCTCGATCTCGACTGGCAAAGCCTTGCCTGCGAGGACACCACGCTGGTCTTTTACATGAGCGCGATGAACATCGCCGAAATCTCGTTCGAACTGATGCGCCACGGCCTGCCCGCCACGACCCCGGTGCTGTGCGTGGCCTCGGCCACTACCCCGCGCGAGACGCGCATCCCCTCGACCCTTGGCGGGATTGCCGCCGATGTCGCCACGCACTGCCCCGAAGCGCCGGTGCTCTTCATCATCGGGCGGGTCGTCTCGCTTTATGGCGCACAGCCCGAGGCGGCGACGCTCAGGGTGCCAAGCCATGCCTGATCCCCGCGCGCTCCTTGCCGCGCTCGTCCTGGCGACGGGCGCCGGGGCCGCCGAAATCGCCGTTTCGGAGGACGAAGCGGCATGGCTCGAACACCTCGTCATCCAGGATTGCGGTTCCTGCCACGGGCTCACCTTCAGGGGCGGGCTGGGCAGCCCGCTGACCCCCGGGGCGCTGGCCCATCACGACGGGCCGGAAACGCTGGCCCATATCATTCTCGACGGCATTCCCGACACGGCGATGCCGCCATGGCGTGCGCTCCTGAGCGAGGAACAGGCGCTCTGGATCGCCCGCTACCTGATGGACCCCGATACCCGCGACAAGGAGTAGCCATGTCCCGTCTTCTCGTCCTTTTCTCCTTTGTCCTGCTGTTCGCCGCCGGAAAATCCATCGCCGAACCGGCGACACCCACCGGCGCGCTGGGCGTGGTGATCGAACGTGCCACCGGGTCGGTCCTGATCGTCGACCGGATGCAGCACAAGGCCATCGACCGGATCGAGGGGCTGGGCGACCTGTCTCACGCCTCGGTGAATTTCTCGCCCGACGAACGCTTTGCTTACGTCTTTGGCCGCGATGGCGGGCTGACCAAGATCGACCTCCTGGAACGCCGCATCGCCAAGCGCATCATCCAGGGCGGCAATTCCATCGGCGGGGCCATTTCCGACGATGGCGCGCTGGTCGCGGTGTCGAATTACGAACCCGGCGGCATTCGCGTCTTCGATGCCGACACGCTCGACATGGTGGCCGACATCCCGGCACGGTCGAAAACCGTGGGCCTTGTCGAACTGCCTGCGCGGCGCTTTGCCTGGGCGCAGTGGGACAGCGGCGATGCCTTCATGGCCGATCTTTCCAGCGCCGAGCCGGTCGTCACGCGGCTCGGCGCGACCGGTGCCAATCCCTATGACGCGGTGCTGTCGGGCGACGGGCGGCATTTCGTCGTGGGCCTCTTCGGCGAAAAGGGCCTCACCCTTTTCGACATGTGGGAGGAGGCGCCCGCGCCCGTCCGCTTCCTGTCGGACTATGGCAAGGAGGGCGAGGACATGCCGGTCTACAAGATGCCCCACCTTCAGGGCTGGGCCGTGACCGAAGGGCAATTCGCCCTTCCCGCCGTGGGCCTGCACGAGGTGCTCTGGGTCAACCGCGACACCCTCGACGAGACCGCCCGCACCAAGACCCACGGCCAGCCGATCTTCGTGCTGTCGCAACCGGCCAGCCCCTATGCCTGGGTCAATTTCGCGATGCCGCATAACGACACGCTCCAGGTGATCGACAGCCGCAGCCACGAGGTCGTCGAAACCCTCAAGCCCGGCGCGGCGGTGCTGCACATGGAGTTCAGCCCCCGCGGGCACGAGGTCTGGGTCTCGTCGCGGGACGACAACAGGATCATCATCTATGACACCCACCGCCGCGAGGTGAAGGCCGAGATCCCGGCGCAAAGCCCCTCGGGCATCTTCTTCACCGCCCGCGCCCACCGAACGGGGCTCTGAGAGATGGCACCGAAGATCGACCCCACAGACGCACGCCTCTTGCAGGAGTATCAGCGCGATTTGCCGCTGGTGCGCGCGCCCTTTGCAACCATCGCCGCCGATCTGGGCCTTGAAGAGGGCGATGTGATCGTCCGCCTGCGCCGCCTGCAGGACGAGGGCAAGATTTCCCGCGTCGGTGCCACGGTGCGCCCCAACACCGCCGGGGCCTCGACTCTGGCCGCGCTCGCGGTGCCCGATGCAGGGCTGGAAGAGGTGGCAAGGATGGTGAGCCAAGAGCCCTGCGTCAACCATGCCTATCACCGCGAAAACCGCTGGAACCTGTGGTTCGTCGCCACCGCGGCGGACCGGCTCGAACTGTCGGAAACACTCGCCCGGATCGGGCGGCGCAGCGGGCTCCGGGTCCTCGACCTGCCGCTGGTGCGGGCCTTCAACATCGACCTCGGCTTTCGCCTCAACGGGCCGCGTCACTCGCTGGGCGTTGCGGACGCGCCCGATCTTGGCGCGCTGCGCGAGGCTGACCGCCCGCTCTTGCAGGCGCTGTCGCAGGGGCTGGAACTCTGCCCCGCGCCCTTTGCCGCGCTGGGGCGCGACCTCGGCATGGGCGAGGCGCAGGTGATTGCCCGCATCCATGCGCTATTGCGCGCGGGCATCCTCACCCGTATCGGCGTGATCGTGCGGCACCGCGCGCTGGGATGGTCCTCGAACGCGATGGTGGCCTTCGAGGTGCCCGACAACCGGATCGAGGCGGCGGGCCGGGCGCTCACCCGGCATCCGGGCGTCACGCTGTGCTACCAGCGCCGCACGGCCATGGGTCTCTGGCCCTATGGTCTTTTCTGCATGATCCACGCGCGCAGCCGCTCCGAGGCGCTGGGCATCCTTGACGGCGCCCGCGCCTTGCCCGACCTTCGGGGAACACGACATCAGGTCATGTTCTCGCTGCGCTGCTTCAAACAGACCGGCGCGCGATTGACCCGGCAGGAGGACGCAGCATGAGTGACAGGACCATACGCGCCGTTATCGTCGCACATGGCAGCCCCTCGGACCCCGACCCGCAGGAGCGCGCCATGCAGGCGCTGGCCGCATCCGTCGCGCGGCACCTGCCCGGCGCGGATGTGACGGGCGTGACGCTGGCCAGCGCGGACCGGTTCGAGACGGCACTGGACCGTGCCGCAGAAGGGCAGGGGGCGCCCCTCGTCTATCCCTTTTTCATGGCGCGCGGATGGTTCACCGAAACCTTCCTGCGCCGCCGCACGGGCGATCGGCCCGCCTGGCAAATGGCACCGTTCGGGCTCGAACCCGGACTCGTCGGACTGGCGGCCGGCACCCTGCGCAATACGCTGACCCAAAAGGCATGGGCGGCGGGCGATACCACCCTGTTTCTTGCTGCCCATGGCAGCCGCTCGAACCCCGCCAGCCGCGACAGCGCCCTGCGCATCGCCCCGGCCATCGCCGAGGCGGCGGGGCTGGCCCGGGTCAGGGTGGGGTTCGTCGAAGAGGCCCCCTTTCTGGCCGAGGCCGCCCGTGACCTGGGCCAGGCGATCTGCCTGCCGTTCTTTGCCCTGTCGGCCAGTCATGTCGTGGAGGACATCCCCGAGGCGCTGGCCGAGGCGCGGTTCGGCGGGCCGGTCCTGCCGCCCTTCATCGAGCATCCGGGTGTGGATCGCGTGATCGCGGCAAGCCTTGACCGGGCGGCACGGGAAAGGCGGGCGGCATGAGTCTTCACAGCACCAAGGGGTTTCTCGGGCTCTGCGCCTGGCTTTACCCCTTCACCGCCGCGGCGGTGGCGATCAACCTTTTCCTGTTGTTCCTGATGCTTCAGGCGCTGGGCGTGCCCGCCATGCCTCCAATGGTCGCGGTGATCGTCTCCATTCCGCTCGGCATCCCGGCCACATGGGCCGCCGCACGCTGGGTGCGAAGCCTCATCGACGAGGCCGAACGCCGCCCCGGGAAAACGCGCGATACGCCCTAACCCCCGAACGCAAGCGCCCGGCCCAGCGTGATCTCCTGCGGCGAAATCCGGCAGTCGAAGGCCATCACCTCGACCCCTGCCGCCCGTGCGCGTTCCAGCCCCGCGGCATAGTCGGGGTCGATATCGCCCGCGATGCCGACGGCCGCGCAATCGGTGCGCTGGACGAGGTAGAGCATCACCGCCCGCGCGCCCGCCTGCGCCACCTTCGACAACTCTTCGAGATGCCGCAGGCCCCGCGCCGTGCGCGCGTCGGGAAACTCGGCCAGCCCCGCCGCGCGGCAAAGCGTCACCGACTTGACCTCGACATAGATGTCCGGCCCCGCGCCCGAGAGCAGGAAATCGACGCGGCTCTTCTCGCCGTATTTCACCTCCGGTCGCACCACCGGCGCCTTGAGCCCCGGCACCTCGCCCGCCATCAGCGCCGATTTCAGCGCCCGGTTCGGCACCGATGTGTCGACCCCGGTGAAATGCCCGTTCTCGTGATCCACGAGCCGCCAGCCGTATTTGAGCTTTTTCTTCGGATCGTCATTCGGTTCGACCCAGATCTTCGTGCCTTCCTCGGCCAGCCCCATCATGCTCCCCGGATTGGCGCAATGCGCCGTGACCTCGCGCCCGTCCGCCAGCCTGATGTCGGCCAGGAACCGCTTGTAGCGCCGGATCAGCCGGGCCGGTTCAAGAGGGGTTTGAAAGCGCATGGGCTTGGCCCTATACCGACCCCATGCATCGTTCAAGTGCGCCACGCGAAGGAGGCCCCATGCCCAACCCAACTGCCGCCATGCTCGTCATCGGGGATGAGATCCTCTCGGGGCGCACCCGCGACGCCAACATGCACCACCTCGCAGGTGCATTGAACAAGATCGGCATCGACCTCAAGGAGGTGCGCGTGGTCTCCGACGAGGCCCCGGCCATCACGGCCGCGGTCAAGGCGCTCAGCGCCGGGTTCGACCATCTCTTCACCTCGGGCGGGATCGGGCCCACCCATGACGACATCACTGCCGATTGCGTCGCCGCCGCGTTCGACCTTCCCATCGACATCCGCGACGATGCCCGCGCCGTGCTTCAGGCCCATTACGAGCGCACCGGGACCGAGCTGAACGAGGCGCGCCTGCGCATGGCCCGCATCCCCGAGGGGGCGACCCTCATCGACAACCCGATCTCGGCGGCACCCGGTTTCACCATCGGAAACACCCATGTCATGGCCGGTGTGCCACAGATATTCGAGGCGATGGTGGCCAGCGTGCTGCCCACCCTCACCGGCGGCGCGCCGCTCCTGAGCCAGAGCCTGCGCGTCGAGCGGGGCGAGGGCGACATCGCCGGCCCCCTGCGCAAGCTGGCCGAAGAGTTTCCCGATCTCTCCTTCGGCTCCTATCCCTATTCCCATTCCGGGGCCTTCGGCGCGCATATCGTGATCCGCGGCCATGATGGCGCCCGGCTCGACGCGGCGATGCAGGCGCTTTCAAGGCTGTTCCCCGATGCCGCTTCCTGACGCAGAGACGCTTTACCGCGTCACCGACGGCACATGGCCCGCCGCGCACTATTCCGAAACCGATGCCTTTACCTTCCGCGAAGGGCAGGGCGGCGGCCAGCGGGTCAGCGCCACCACCGCCAAACGCCCCGTCACCGTGGACGAACTGGCCGAGGCCGAGGCCACCATGCGCAGCATGGGCCAGCCCTGCCTCTTCATGATCCGCGCAGGCCAGGACGCGCTCGATGCCCAGCTTGCGGCCCGCGGCTATGACGTGGTCGATCCGGTCAATCTCTATGCCACGCCGCTCGAGAGCCTGACCGGTGAGCCCGTGCCCCCCGTAACCGCCATCCCGGTCTGGGAGCCGCTGGCGATCATGCACGACATCTGGGCAAAGGGCGGGATCGGGCCGGCGCGGATCGCCGTGATGCACCGCGCCGCGGACCCCAAGACCTCGATCATCGCGCGCTGGAACGACCATCCCGGCGGCGTCGCCTTCGTCGCCATTCACGAGCGGATCGCCATGGTCCACGCGCTTGAACTGCTGGCCCATCAGCGCGGGCAGGGGCTTGGAAAATGGGTGATGCGCCGCGCCGCGTTCTGGGCCGCGCGCCACGGCGCCACCCACATCTCGGCCGCCTGCACCCAAGCCAACGCTGCGGCAAATGCGCTCTATGCTTCCCTTGGAATGACCCTTGTGGGACAGTATCACTATCGCAAACGGAAAGGCTGAACATGAGCAAGGACCAACCCACCGCCCTCGATCTGCCGATGGTCGATCCGCTGCCCGAGAAAACGCAGAAATATTTCGACATCTGCCAGGACAAGCTGGGCCTCGTGCCGAACGTTCTGAAATCCTATGCCTTCGACATCGACAAGCTCAACGCCTTCACCGCGCTCTACAACGACCTGATGCTGGGCGAGTCGGGCCTGTCGAAGCTCGAACGCGAGATGATCGCGGTCGCGGTCTCCTCGATCAACAAGTGTTTCTACTGCCTCACCGCGCATGGCCAGGCGGTGCGGGCCCTGTCGGGCGACCCGATCCTGGGCGAGATGATGGTGATGAACTGGCGCGTGGCCGATCTAGACGACCGCCAATACGCGATGCTCGAATTCGCCGAGATGATGACCGTCGCGAGCCACAAGATCGAAGAGAAACACCGCGCCCGGCTGCGCGAGGTCGGGTTCAGCGACCGCGACATCTGGGACATCGCCAATGTCGCCGGGTTCTACAACATGACCAACCGCGTGGCCTCGGCCACAGACATGCGGCCGAATGACGAATATCACGCGCAAGCGCGCTGACCCGGGTCGGGTCCTTGCCCTGGTCCTGACACTGGGCCTTGCCCTCGTTCTTGTCGGGGGCGCGGCGCGGGCCGTCGACCTTGCCGTGCCGTCCAATGCGCAGCTGACCCTCGAACGGATCAGCGCACGGGACAGTTATGGCGTGGCGACCGGCCCGGCTCTCGATGGCCGTGTACCCACGACCGCCGCCGAAGGCCAGGTGGCGCGCCGGTCCTGGAGGATCGACGCGCAGGGGCTGAGCACGCTGCAATTGATGGCGCCGCTGCGCGATCAACTGGTCGATGCCGGTTACGAGATCCTCTTTGAATGTGCCGCGGCCGATTGTGGCGGGTTCGATTTCCGCTTCGCGCTCGAGGTGATTCCCGCGCCGGACATGCATGTCGACCTGTTCGATTTCCGCTATCTCGCCGCAAGGCATGACGATCGCGACGGAAGGGTGAGCCATGCCGTGCTGCTGACCAGCCGAACCGAGACAGCGGGTTTCGTGCAGGTGGTCCAGATCGTGCCCGCAGATGAGGAGACGCCGCAAAGCGCGGGCGGCGACCGGCCGGCCCTGGGGCCGGGGGACAGCGCGGCGCCGGAAGAAGGCGACACGCCGCTGCCAGTCGCGGTCGCGCTTGAACGCAATGGCCATGCGGTTCTGTCGGACCTCGCCTTCGAAACCGGCTCGTCCAACCTCGGGCCGGGAGAATTCGCCTCGCTCGCGGCGCTTGCCGACTATCTTCTCGCCGATCCCGACCGAAGGATCGCGCTGGTTGGACATACCGATGCGGTGGGCGGCCTCGACGGCAACATCGCGCTGTCGAAACGGCGCGCGGCCTCGGTACTTGAACGTCTTGCCACGGATCTCGGGGTGCCCCGATCCCAGATGGAGGCCGAAGGCGTGGGTTATCTCGCGCCGTTCACCACCAACCTGAGCCCCGAAGGCCGCGAGATCAACCGCCGGGTCGAGGCGGTGCTGCTCAATACCGAATGATTGCGCCGCGGCTTCGCCGCGTCGCGGCGGGGCCTCGCTTCGCTCGGCCCGGGCGAAACCGGGCGATCGGGCCCGGATATCCATCGTTCGGCATGCATGAAGGACGGTGCGGATGAGTATTTTTGCCAAGAAAGAACCCATGCTGCCCTGTGCCAGCGCACGGTGCGTTTACCGCTTCGGGGCCAGCCCAGGCGGTAGCGTGGCGGTGCACGCCCGGCAGCCGGGCCGCAGCCGCAGGTCACCCCGTGGTTTCGTGACCATGTTGCGGCGTTAACCCCGCCGGGCGCCGGGTCAGGGGAATCGCAATGAAAAATTGGCTCCGAACGGGTCCGGAGCCAATCGAGGTGGGGGCCGGCACAGGGATGCGGCCCCTTGGGGAAAGGCGAGGTCTACCAGTCGCTCGGGCCCTTTTCGGCGAAGGCATGGACCAGAAAGTCGATGAAGGCGCGGACCTTGGGCTGGGTGAAACGGCCCGGCGGATAGACCGCGTAGATGCCCTGGGTCTCGATCGGCAGATCGGGAATCACGTCCTCGACCAGCCCCTGTTTCATCGCACCGGCATAGAGAAAGCTGGGAAGATAGGCGATACCGAGGCCGGAAATCGCCGCGTTCAGAAGGCTTTGCCCGTCATTCACGCTCAGCCAGCCGGCGGTGCGGATCTGGCGCTTTTCGCCCGATGGTGCGGTGATCTTCCACACGTTTCCCGCCGATTGGTTCGAGTAGTGCAGCAGCTTGTGTTCGTTCAGATCGTCGATCCGTTCCGGGCGGCCATAGCGCTCGAAATACTCGGGGCTGGCGATCATCCGCCGGGTGGTTTCGGTCAGCTTGCGCGCGCGCAGGGTCGAATCCTCGAGCTCGCCGATGCGAATCGCCATGTCGAATCCTTCCGAGATCAGTTCGACGTAACGGTTGTTCAACACCATATTAACCGTGATGTCGGGAAAATCGGCCAGGAAATCACCCAGGATCGGGCTCAGATGATTCACCCCGAAATCGGTCGCGACGGAAATCCGCAACAGGCCCGAAGGGTCCGACTGCATCGAGGAGACCAGCGCATCCGCCTCGCCCGCGTCGTTCAGCACGCGCCGCGCGCGGTCGTAATAGGCCAGCCCGATTTCCGTCGGGCTCACACGGCGCGTGGTCCGGTTCAGGAGCCGCGCACCCAACCGCGCTTCGAGCGAGGAGACATGTTTCGAGACGGCGGATTTCGAGATTCCCATCTTCTTGGCGGCATCGGTGAACCCCCCCTGGTCCACGACTGTCGCGAAGGCTTCCATTTCAGTCAGACGGTCCATGCTCGATCCCTCGGTGTATTCTTGGTCAGTCCCCGGTATGGCCGTGGAATGGGGCAGAATACGGGCGCGGATGCGATAATATCGGGGATTTGCGGCGGATCGTTGAGGAGGCGGAAACAGGGAAACAGAAGTTTCGTAAGCTCTCGCCCCGACTAGTCCTCGTTGATGTCACGGTCCCAGATGCGGGTCTGACCCTTGCGCACGCCCACGACCTTGCGCATCACCAGCCAGGCCAAGAGCGAGAATATCGCGAACATCAGGACCATCATGGAAAGCGAGCCGCCGAGCCATGCGGCCACCCCGCCGCCCCAGAGCAGCAGGACCCCGATTACCGCTGCGCCAACGGCAAAGCCGAGGAACACGTAACCCGGCGCCAGAACCTCGAGAATGGCCAGGACGATCGCCCCGGCCATCCATACCCACCAGACATCCCAGCCCATCACTTGCCCCCTTTGAGCATCCGGAAGGCATCGGTAAAGGCATCGACCGCGTTCGCAGGCAGGATGACGGTCTGCTGGCCTTCGCCGGCCGCCACACTGGCCAGCGCCTCGACCTGCTTGAGTGCCACGTTGTATTGCGCCGCCTCCATGCCGTTATCCTGGATCGCCGCGGCCACCGCGCTGGTGGCATAGGCTTCGGCATCGGCGGTGATGCGCCGCGCCTTGGCGGCCTGTTCGGCGGCGTAAAGCTCGGCATCGGCCTGAAGCTCGACCGCGCGGCGCTTGCCCTCGGCCTCCATCACCACCGCGCGCCGGGCGCGCTCGGCATTGAGCTGCTGCAGCATGGCCTGTCGCGTCGCCTCGTCGAGATTGACATCAAGGATCTCGGCGCGCGTCACCTCGATCCCCCAGCTATCCACCGCGTCCTCGACATTGGACTTGATCTCGGCGATGAGTTCCGAACGGTTCGACTGCACCTCGTCGAGCTCCATCCGCCCGATCGCGGCCCGCACGATCCCCGCCACGGTGGTCGCGATCGCGCCATCGACATCGCGGATGCGGTACACCGTCTTTTCCGGCTCGATGATGCGATAGAACACGCTGGTTTCCACCTGCACCAGCACGTTGTCCGAGGTGATCGCATCCTGCATCGCATCCGGCAATTGCCGCTCGAGGATCGAAATCTTGTGCCGAACCTGGTCAAGAAACGGCACGATGAAGTTGATCCCCGGCCCAAGCACCGCGCGCAGCCGCCCGAACCGTTCGACCACGTGCTTTTCCGATTGCGGCACGATCCGCACCCCCAGAAGGATGCACAGGATGATGAAACCGGCGAGCAGCAGCCAGACAAGTCCGCTGCCCTGGGATTCGGCCAGGATCTGATCGGGGTTCATGAGAAACATCCTTTTCCAACAACGAAAACCTGCCCTGATAATGCGGTTTTGGGACGGAAAGGAAAGCCCAGGCGCATCAGCGGAACAATTTTGCGGATGTGCTCGCCTCTGGCGCGGCGCAGCGAAGGGGCGTATCCTGCTTTCCATGCCCGCGCTTTGCCGTTCCTGCCTGCACAGTTTTGACCAAGGGCCGCGCTGCCCGGCCTGCCACAGCCCGCATGTGCGCGCCCATCCCGAGCTTTTCACGCTCTCGATCGCGCATATGGATTGCGATGCCTTCTATGCCTCGGTCGAGAAACGCGACAATCCCGACCTTGCCTCCAAACCCGTGATCATCGGCGGCGGGCGGCGCGGCGTGGTCTCGACCGCCTGTTACATCGCCCGCATCCGTGGCGTGAAATCGGCCATGCCCATGTTCCAGGCGCTGAAGCTCTGCCCCGATGCGGTGGTGCTCCCGCCCCGGATGAAACTTTATGCCCAAGTTTCGCGCGAGATCCGCAAGATGATGGAGGACTTGACCCCCGCGATCGAGCCGCTCTCGCTCGACGAGGCGTTTCTCGATCTGACCGGCACCGCGCGGCTGCACGGGCATCCCCCGGCGGTGATGCTGGCGCGGCTGGTCCGGCGGATGAAGGACGAGCTGGGCGTGACCGGCTCGATCGGGCTCTCGCACAACAAGTTCCTGGCCAAGATTGCCTCGGACCTCGACAAGCCGAGCGGGTTTTCGGTGATCGGCAAGGCGGAAACCGCTGCCTTTCTGCATGACAAGCCGGTGCGGATGATCTGGGGCGTGGGGCAGGCGATGCAGGCGCAACTGGACAAGGCGGGGATTCACCGCTTTTCCGACCTGCTCAGATGGGACAAGCGTGACCTGCATGCCCGGTTCGGCGCGATCGGCGACCGGCTCTATCACCTTGCGCGCGGCGAGGACCGGCGCCGCGTCTCCGCCAATGCGCCGGTCAAGTCGATCTCGAACGAGACCACGTTCTTCGAGGATACCTCGGACCCCGACCTGCTCGACGGGCATATCTGGCGGCTGGCCGAGAATGTCTCGGACCGGGCGAAGGCGCGGGCGCTTGCAGGGCGGGTGGTGACACTCAAGCTCAAGCGCGCCAACCACACGTCCCTCACCCGCCGGGTGAGCCTGCGCGACGGCACGCAGATGGCCGACAGGATCTATCGCACTGCAAGGGCACTGTTCGAGGCGGTGGGGGACCAGGGGCCGTACCGGCTGATCGGGGTGGGGATTTCCGATCTTGTCGCGGAGGCCGAGGCCGACCGGGCGCCCGACCTGCTCGATCCCGGCGCGGCCCGGCGCAGCGGGGCGGAACGGGCCAGCGATGCCATTCGTGCGCGCTTTGGCCCCGGTGCGATCCGCAAGGGGCGGTCGCTGCGCTGAGCGAGGGTTTGCGCCGTGGCTGCGCCACGTCGCGGCGGGGCCTCGCTGCGCTCGGCCCGGGCAGCGTGACCCCGGCAGGCGCCCCCGGTGATGTCTGAAGAATGAGTATTTTTCCCAAGAAAGAGACAGGGGTGCTTTTGCAGGGGAGCCGCTATCTTTGCTCTATCGGCACATAGGCACGGGTGTCCGGGCCGTTGTAAAGCGTGAGCGGGCGGATCAGGATGTTCTGGCGCTGCTGTTCGATGCACTGGATGACCCAGCCGGGCATGCGCCCGATGGCAAAGATCGGCACGTAGAGATCCATCGGGATGCCGTGCAACTGGTAGATCACGCCGGAATAGAAATCCACATTCACGTTGAGGCCGTGACGGGCATAGGGCTTCATCGCCTCGACCACGGCTTGCAGGATCTCATACCATTCCGGCGCGCCCATTTCCTCGCCCAGCTTGCGCACACCGTCGCGCATGTGCCGCGCGCGGGGGTCTTCGGCACGATAGACCCGGTGGCCGAAGCCTGTCACCGCTTCGCGGTTGGCGCGCTTCTGCTTGACATAGGCGGCGGCGTTCTCGGGTTTGCCGATCTCGTGAACCATCTTCATCACGTCCTCGGCAGCACCGCCATGGGCCGGGCCGGCGAGGGTGGAAAGCGCGGTGACGATGGCGCCATGCAGGTTGGCCTCGGTCCCCACGGTGACGCGGGCGGCAAAGCTTGACGCGTTGGAGCCGTGCTCGGCGTGCAGGATGAAATCGACATCGGCGAGGCGGGCGGCGTCGGCGCTGGGCTTCTCGCCCTTGAGCATCCAGAGCCAGTTGGCGGCATGGCCAAGGTCGGCATCGGGTGGCGTGGGGGCGCGGCCATTGCGGATTGCTTCGTGTGCGGCGATGATGATCGGCACCTGTGACGTCAGGCGGATGCCGTTGTCGACAAAGGCATCCTCGCCGGTTTCGCGGCTGGCCGGTTCAAGCGCGGCCAGTGCCGACACGGCGGTGCGCAGCACGTCCATCGGGTGGCCATCCTTGCAGGCGGTGATGATCTCGTGGATTTCGGGAGGGAGGGTGCGGGCAGTCTTGAGCCGGGCGTCGAAATCGGCCAGTTCCCGCGCGTTGGGCAATTCGCCATGGATCAGCAGATAAGCGACCTCTTCGAACGTGGACTGCGTGGCCAGATCGTGGATCGAATAGCCGCGATAGGTCAACTCACCCTTGGCCCCGTCGATATGACTCACCCCGGAGCGTTCGAAATAGACCCCCTTGAGGCCGCGATTGATCTTGACGGTGTCTGTCATTGTGGTCTCCTTTCGGGAAACGAGGGGGCAGTCATGGCATTCATGGATCGCATGTACGAGCGCGCACGCGGCAGCGGGGCAAAGCTGGTCTTTCCCGAGCTGGACGAGCCGCGGGTGGCCAAGGCCGCGGCGCAGCTCGGGGCCGAGGGGCTGTGCGAGCCGTTGGCGCTTTCGGATGTGTCCGAGGCGCAGGTGGCCGCCCTTGTCGCGGCGCGCGGCATGAAAAAGGCGATGGCAAGGCGGCTTCTGGCCAAGCCCCTGTATCGCGCGGCGGCGATGGTCGCGGCGGGCGAGGCCGACGGCATGATCGCGGGCGCCGATGCGCCGACGCGGCGCGTGATCGAGGCTGCAGCGATGGCGATCGGCCCGGCCGAGGGGATCGCGGTGCCGTCGTCGTTCTTCGTGATGCTGTTCCCCGACGGGCGGGAGATGGTGTTCGCCGATTGCGCGGTGAACGTGGCCCCCGATGCCGCGCAACTGGCGGATATCGCGCTTGCCTCGGCGCGGTCGGGCGAAGCCCTTCTCGGGGCTGCGCGGGTGGCGCTGCTGTCCTTTTCCACCGGCACGAGCGGGGCCGGGGACAGCGTGGAAATCGTGCGCGAGGCGGCGGAACGGGCCGGTTTCCCGGGGCCGGTGCAGGCTGATGCGGCGCTGAACCCGCAGATCGCGGCGAAAAAGGGCGCCGGGACGGGCGATGCCAACGTGCTGATCTTTCCCGATCTCGATGCGGGAAACATTGCATACAAGCTCTGCCAGGAACTGGCGGGCGCGCAGGCGCTGGGGCCGTTCCTGCAAGGCTTCCGCCGCCCGGTCTGCGACCTGAGCCGGGGCGCGCGGGTCGAGGATATCGTGGCCTCGGCGGTGGTCACGGTGGCGATGGGCTGACGCCCGCCTTCCGGGGCGGAAAACGGGCGCGGCTCACGCAGTCGCATCGCCTCAGACCTGTTGCTGGCGCATGTCCGCCGGGTCGATCCCGGCCACCACGTTGGGCTTGGTCATCGCGTCGCGGCGGAACGGCTCGCCGAGTTCCTGGTTGAGCAGCACCTCGATCAGCGTGGTCTTGCCGGCCATCTGGTCCTTGATTGCCCGGTCAAGCGCATCGGTCAACTCGTCCATTGTACGCGCAACGACGCCTTGCAGGCCGCACGCCTTGGCGATGCCGGCATAGCTGACCTCTTCATCAAGCTCGGTGCCGACGAAATTGTCATCATACCAAAGGGTCGAGTTGCGCTTTTCCGCGCCCCACTGGTAATTGCGGAACACGATCTGCGTGACAGCCGGCCATTCCTTGCGCCCGATCGCGGTCAGTTCCGTGACCGCGATGCCGAACGCCCCGTCACCGGCAAAGCCCACGACCGGCACATCCGGGCAGCCGATCTTGGCGCCGACGATGGCGGGCAAGCCGTAGCCACAGGGGCCGAACAACCCGGGGGCGAGGTATTTGCGCCCTTCCTCGAAGCTCGGATAGGCATTGCCGATCGCACAGTTGTTGCCGATATCGCTCGAGATGATCGCCTCGCGCGGCAGCGCCGCCTGGATCGCGCGCCAGGCCATGCGCGGGCTCATCCAGTCGGGTTTCGCATTGCGCGCGCGCTCGTTCCAGGTGGTGCCGGGGTCGTCCTCTTCGTGGTCCATGCCGGAAAGTTGCTGTGCCCAGGCCGATTTGCTCTGAGCGATCAGCGCCTTGCGCTCTTCGCGCCCGGAATCGCCTGCCCCCTCCGAAAGCCCGTCGAGGATCTGTTCGGCCACCTGTTTCGCATCGCCCACGATGCCCACGCTCACCTTCTTGGTGAGGCCGATCCGGTCGGGATTGATATCGACCTGGATGATCTTGGCGTCCCTGGGCCAATAGTCGATGCCATAGCCCGGCAGGGTCGAGAACGGGTTGAGTCGCGTGCCAAGCGCCAGCACCACGTCGGCCTTGGCAATGAGGTCCATCGCGGCCTTGGAACCATTGTAACCCAGCGGACCTGCAAAGAGCGGGTGCGAGCCGGGGAAGGCGTCGTTGTGTTGATAGCCCACACAGACCGGCGCATCGAGCCGCTCGGCCAGTTTCATCGACGCCGGGATCGCCCCGGCCAGCACCACGCCTGCACCGTTGAGGATGACGGGAAACCTTGCCTCGGAGAGAAGTTTCGCCGCCTCCGAAAGCGCCTCGACCCCGCCCCGTGGGCGTTCGAACTCGACGATCTCGGGCAATTCGATGTCAATCACCTTGGTCCAGAAATCGCGCGGCAGGTTGATCTGCGCGGGGGCCGAGGCACGGCGCGCGTTCAGGATCACGCGGTTGAGGACTTCGGCCACGCGACTGGGGTCGCGGACCTCTTCCTGGTAGGCGACCATGTCCTCGAAGAGTTTCATCTGCTCGACTTCCTGGAACCCGCCCTGGCCGATGGTCTTGTTGGCGGCTTGCGGCGTCACCAGCAAAAGCGGCGTGTGGTTCCAGTAGGCGGTTTTCACGGCGGTGACGAAATTGGTGATGCCGGGGCCGTTCTGGGCGATCATCATCGACATCCTGCCCGATGCGCGGGTATAGCCATCGGCCATCATCCCGCCCGAGCCTTCATGCGCGCAATCCCAGAAGGTAATGCCCGCGCGGGGGAAGAGATCGGAGATCGGCATGAAGGCCGAGCCGATGATGCCAAAGGCGTGTTCGATCCCATGGCGCTGGAGCACTTTGACAAAGGCTTCCTCGGTGGTCATTTTCATCTGTTTTCGTCCTTTGATCGGAAATTCGAGTCGGTCGGGATTACAGTGAAAATACGGGGCGATGCGATTCCGTGTTAGGGCCAGTTAGATGGCCGCTCCAGGTCCAGACTGGGGCGCGATCGCGGCGGCGATCAGCGCCAGCCCGGCATCGATCCGGTCTTCGGGAATCGAGGAATAGGCCAGCCGGTAATGGCTCTGCCCGTCTGCGAATTCGGCAAAGAACGGCTGGCCGGGCTCGATCAGCACGCCCTCGGGCTTGAGGCGTTCCGCCAGCGCCGCGCTGTCGATCCCGTCGGGCGCGCGCATCCAGAAGGACGAGCCGCCAAAGACGCCGCGCCCCGATACCTGCAACCCGTGGCGTGCGATGGCGGCGCTCATCACCTCGTGGCGGCGTCTGAGCGTGTCACCCATGCGCCGGATCAGGCTGTCGTAATGGCCAAGGCTGAGGAAATAGGCCGCCGTGCGCTGGATATGGCCGGGTACATGACGGATGACACTGGCGCGCAGCGCGCGGGCTTCGCGGATGAACGGCGCGGCGCCCACGAGATAGCCAAGCCGCAGCCCCGGGAACAGCGATTTCGAGAACGAGCCGACATAGATCACGCGCCCGTCCCGGTCGAGCGACTTGAGCGCGGGCGAAGGCCGCGCGAGGAAGGACATCTCGAATTCGTAATCATCCTCGACGATGAGCGCGTCCATCTCGCGGGCCCGTTTCAGCAGGGCCTGCCGCCGGTCCAGCGGCATGGTCGCATTGGTCGGGCACTGGTGGCTGGGCGTGGTAAAGATCACGTCGGTGCGCGCGGGGATTGTCTCGGGTGGCAGCCCGTCCGCATCTACGGGAACAGGTGTCACCCGGCACCGCGACTGGGTCAGGATATCGCGCAGCGCCGGATAGCATGGATCCTCGATCGCTGCCCGCCTGCGCTGTGTCAGGAGTACCTGCGCAGCGAGCCACAGCGCGTTCTGCGCTCCCATGGTGACAAGGATCTCGTCCGGCCCGGCCATGATCCCCCGGCGCGGCAGGGTATGGCGCGCGATGAAATCGACGAGCTGCGGATCGTCCTGATCGTAATAATCCGAAGTGAGCGCCGCGAAATCCTTTTGCCCCAGCGCCTGCAACGCGCATTGCCGCCAGCTGGCGTGGTCAAAGAGCGTCGGGTCGGTCTGGCCATAGACAAAGGGATAGCGATAGGACGACCAGTCCTGCGGCTTGACCGGCGTGACCCCGCCCGAGAACCGCTGGCCCAGCGCGCGCGACCAGTCGATGCTGTCCTGTCGCGGCGGTGGGGGCGGGAAATCGGGTGGCTCGGGCGCGGTATCCGAGACGAAATAGCCCGACCGCCCGCGCGCGGCGAGGTAATCGCTCGCCACGAGCTCGGTATAGGCGGCGGTGACGGTGATCCGCGCCACGCCCAGATGCGCGGCCAACCGGCGCGACGAGGGCAGTTTCTCACCCCTCCGGAACCGCCCCGACAGAATGCCCTCGGCCACGATCCGCTGGATCTGGGATTGCAACGTGCCCTGTGCCGTCGGGTCGAGAAAGAAGGTGTCCACTGAAATCGTCATGGGCACACAGGCTAGACTGGACCGGGGCGCATGGCAATCTGGACTTATAGGCCGCCCGGCGGAAAACCGGTGTCACCGGCCCGATCGCCAAGACCGGAACCAGCGGCGCAACCCTCCGCGCTTCTCGTCGATGCGATCGCTCACCTCATCCCAGCCTTGCTCGGCATCCTCGACCGCCGGATCGATCATCCGTTCGCGGAATTGGCGCCACGCCGCGCGGATGAAGGCGAAACCGATGATCACGAAGATCAGGAAGAAGATGTTGAACCACGGGATCACGGTCACATCGGGCGAGTCCACCGGCCGGATCGCCACCGCGTTGGGAAAGGTTGACAGCAATTCGTTGCGCCAGCCGTAATGCGTCATCACTGCCCATTCGGGGTCTTCCTTCCTGGATTTCAGATCATCCGCCTCGGTCTGCAGGTTCGCGGTGTCGAACTTGAAATAGAAGGGCCAGGACCAGCCTGTGTCCTCGTTGCGATAGACCATCGTTTCTTCGCCGCCGGTCCGGTAGAAGCCGAGCAACCATGTCTTTTTCCGGATCGTCTGGATGAATTGCACATCGCGGTTGGCGAGGTTTGCCGACTGGTCATCGGGCTGCGCCCAGAAGATCCGCGTCCAGTCGCCCAGGTCCTGCCGTTCCTGGTAGGTGTTCACCACGCGCACCATGTCATGCTGGGGCAGCGTGTAATGGGCCAGCGCGAAAAGGGCCGACCAAAGCACGATGCGGAACGTCCATTTCACATAGGTCATCATGGGCGGTGCCCCCTTTCTCAATTCACCATGTAGATCGTCACGGCGGCCGCGACCGCCGGCACGATATAAACCAGCACGATAAGCTTGCGCCTGAGCCCGGTCTCATAGGCGCGCATTCCGTCCTCGATATAGGCCCTGCGTGCCTCTTCGTCACCGCCATCTGGATGGTCCGCATCCCAGCTTTCTTCGAGCTTCTCGCGCCGGACCGAGCGTGAATAGATCGACACCACGACATAGATCACGCTGAGCGCGAGAAATCCGAAGATCACCAGCCGGATCAACCCCCCCATGGTCCGCTCCTTTTCCCGGCGGTTGCCCCGCGCACCGCGCCCCACGGTCCGACCCGTGCGATCATGTCCTCCTGCGGCACCGCGCCGTCATCGTCAAGCGGCGCGTCATGCCCGAAAAGCGCCTCGCGCGCCCCGGCCTTGTCAACGAGGTATTCCCGTTCGAGGAAATCGGCGACATAGCTCTTCTTGGTCTCGCTCCAGCCTGCATAGAGGCGATAGAACAGCTCCTTGTGACAGATGAAAAGCTGGCGCACATCCTTTGGGGCCAACTCGGCCAGTAACTGGTTCACGAGGTCACGGTCGGGATGGTCGCTCGCCCGCAACGTATAGAAATAGGCCGGGTCGTCGCTGTCGATCACCGGCCATTTGCCCCGGTTCTCGGCCCAGTTCACCAAGGCGTTCAGCGTGTGGTATTCCCGCGGCAACCGCTCGGCATTCCGCCGTGCCAGCGCCCTGATGTCAGCCCGGGTCGCCCCGCTCAGGTCAACCCCCGCTTCCTGCGCCGCATCGACGACGATGAAATCCATCTTCTGGCGCAGGATCGCCGCCGCATCGACACCGCGTGCCTTCACGATCGGCTCGACCAGGTCATTGGCTTGCAGGAACCGCGCGATCTGCGACCGGTCCCGCGCGACAAGGGATGCCTTGATCGGGATCGTCTCCGGGTCGATCCGCTCGCCCATCGAGATCAGCGCCGGATGCGTTCCCCCGCGAAACAGGTAGAGCCCGCCGAAATGCGCGGTCCAGAAATTCTCCTGCTGAAATTCCATCCGCTCAAGCTGCACGGGGTTGCGTGTCACGTCGCCCGTTTCCTGCGCCAGCCCGATCATCTCGGCGATGAGCACATCGTCGAACCAGGCGTCCTCCTCGGTCTTGAACCGGTCGATCAGGTCGGCCAGCTTTCCGGCCTGCCGCACCGTGCCACGGGTCGTGTCGGCCTCGACCACCACCCGGTGAATATCGAAAAGCTGTGCCGGGCGCTCCATCGTGTAGACCGAATTGACCAGCTCCCCCGCCACCGCGTCGCGCGCGGTCAGCGCGAAAAGCTGCGCCTCGTTGGCGTCGATGAACTGTCGCAGGATGCCGCGCGAGGTCGAGAATTTCGCGTTCAGGAGGGGCGCGCGCTTCTGCTCGGTGGTGAGCAGGATAAACTGCCGGTTCACCCCCGCATGGTTGAGGTAAAGGTGATCGTCCAGCTCGTCGCCCACCTCGGGGCTGTAGCCCGAGATGTCGATATGGAAATCGTCAAGTGCCGTGCGCTTGCCGGTCAGATGCTCCAGCGCCCGGTTATAGCGTTCGATCAGCGCCGGGCTGGAGACCTCGATCAGCCCGCCGAACATGAGACCCTTTTCGATCAGGCGTTTCATCCATGCACCCTCCGCCCGGCGGCACCGCCGGGCAGCGCCGACCCGCCCCCACGGGGCGGCGCTTCACGCCCCCCCCCCGCGGGCCGGCGCTGCCCTATGTGCGATCGGGTCAACAGGGGGTTACTCATCCTTCCCCTCCAGATACCGTCTCTTCGCCGCCTCGGTCCGTTCCATGTCGCGCACCATGTTTGCAATCGCCACCTCGTCGGACTTGTCGGCATAGCGAAACTCCGAATCCGCGTAGCGGTTGATCTCCTGCATCACCATCTCGGCCGTGATCGGCTGGCGCAACTCCTCGATCATGCCCGCCTTGGTCTCGTAATCCTTGAAGAGGAACAGGTCCGGCTCCTCCATCCATTCGTCGGGTAATTCGAAATCCATCGCCCGCACCTTCACCGCGTCGGTGATGTTCTTGATCGCGCGGCCGGTGAACCGCGGGTCGGCCTCCTGGATGGCCTTGAGATAGGTGCCGAGCTTGGCAATCGTGTCCAGCCGCCCGATCTCGGCCTCGACCCGCTCGTAAACCCGGATCAGCCCCTCTTCTTGCGGCCGCTCATGGCTCTCGAACGACCGCGCCACCGCGCGCTTGATCTCCTGCGCGGCATAAAGCGCGTGATCGCCCAGCGGGATGTCATGCTTGCCCCCCATCAGAAGATGCAGGATGTCGATGTAATCCTCGCGCGTCTGCGGCCCGTCGACAAGGAACCGCGCCCCCGCCCGCTGGCGCAGCGCGTCATCCACGTTCTCGGGAAAGTTCGAGAACATGCCGAAACTGCAATTGCCCCGCACCACCGTGTTGGCCCCGGCAAAGGCTTCCATGAAGACCGCCGTCACCTCCTGCTGGCCCGCGCTCGACTGCCGGTCGCCGCGCTTGCCCGCGATCTGGTCGATATCGTCGATCGTGCCGAATCCGATCACGCCCGGATCAAGCACGTTGTTGACGAAGGCCTTGGCATTCTGCCCGGACTTGCCCTGGTAGCTGTCGATATTGTCGATCCCGAAATTCTGGTATCGGAACGGGTAGCCCGCGTTGTCGCAATAGCCCTTGAGCAGGCCCGCCATCATCTGGATGAGCGTGGTTTTCCCGGTGCCCGGCGCGCCATCGCCCATGAAGGTGAAGATGAACCCGCCCAGTTCGGCAAAGGGGTTCAGCCGCCGCTCGAAATCATAGGCCATCAGCATCTTTGAAAGCCGCAGGGCCTGGTACTTGGCGATATGGTTGCCCACCACCTCGTGCGGCTCTTTGAAGGTCATCGTCAGGACCGAGCCTTTCGCCGCCCGCGCCGGGGTGAAGCCGCGGATCTGGAAACCGTCGGCCTCCACCTTCCACGCCGCATCGGTGAACGGCTCCAGCTGCGCGGCATTCTGCGCGCGCAGCGCGACCTTCTCCATCAACTGCTCGGCAAAGGCGCAGACCGTCGCCACCAGCCGCGTATCGTCGCCCGCGAAGGCGGCGATATCCTGGTCCAGCTCCCACAGCGCACCGTGCAGCGCCAGCTGGCCATTGTCGGTCAACACCTCCTCGACCTCGCCCACCTCGACGCTGACCTCGCCCAGATGCGGGCCAAGCAGGAACGCGGTGGCATTGGCAAAGACATGCAGCGTGATCAGCGCCTCGGCACTCAGGAGCTCCGAAAACGCGGTCTTGCGATCGGCGGGCAACGCGCCTTCAAGGTTCGCGCGCTTCAACTCGGCCAGCCCCACCTGCGCGCCATAGGTCTCGGCCAGCGCCAGCGCGATCGCCAGCGCCCGCCGCAACGCCCCCATCACGCTCGCCTGCGCCGGGCTGACCAGCGGGTCATCGCCATCCGCCGCTTCGATCCGCGCGATGAGCTGCACCCCCTCGGGCCGAGCGGTCGAGCGCGTGACCAGCCCCGGCGTGGTGGTGCGAAACCGCCGCCGCGTGCCGATCCCGGCCGAACGCTCTTCCGCGGGCGCCTCCTTGCCCCTGCCGATCCGCGGCGTGTGATCGAACCCCGCGAGAAGCGCCGCCGCCGCCGGGTAATGCTTGCGGATATCCTCTTCCCGCAACTCCATCTGGTCGCTTGTCCGGCTCATCTCTCACTCACGCCCATGCTTCATCTTGCCAAAAATACTCAAACCCGCCCCTAGCGATAGCTCAACACCCGCCCCCCGGCGCCGACCACGAACTTGCGCACACCCGAAAACCCCGGCGGCCGACGCTCCTCCAGCACCTGGTAGGGCCGTTGCGGCAGGATGATCGCGCGTTCTGTCCGGGTCGCCCCGGTATCCACCCCGCGCCCCGAGAACGGATCGAGCGCAAAGACCTCCCGCTCCACCGTCGAGAACCAGCCTGCGCGTTCCTCGCTCACCCGCTCGCTCTCCAACTCCTCGACCGTCCAGGCCAGCGCCCAGTCCTGCCCCTCGGGCGCGCGCGCATCGCGCAAGACCTCGCGCAACGGGCCGCTTTGCTGCGTATAGGCATGGCTGTACATCGGCCCAAGGTGGAACCGGCGCAGCCGTTTGGGGTGCAGGTCGTCGAAATCCGCGTCAAAGCCCCGCGCGATGGTGACGAGCTTCAGCCCCCCCACCGATTGCCCCATCAGGTGCGCCTGAACCTCGGGCCAGCGGCGCTCGTCCCTGGGCAAGGCCCGGCGCCCCGAATCCTCGACCTCCATCAGGTAGATCGTGGGCAGGTTGACCATGCTGTCATAAACTGCCCAATGCAGCAGGTAACGCCGCCGCCCGTCCAGATCTCCCAGCCATGCCACCTGCGGATCGTTGCGGGCCCAGAAAAGATCGCCGCGTAGCAGCTCCTCGTAATATAGCCGCTGCGACAGTGCGAATTGCAGCTTGGTCGGGATCTCGCGCTCGCCCAGGATCTTGCGCAGCATCTCGTCCTTGAGCGCCTCTGGCGTCGGCATGTTCTCGAGATGCCGCGCCGCCTGCGCCGCGTCATTGGCCATCACGAGCAGTTCGTTGAAGACCGGGAAACCGCTTTCCACCCGGTCCATCTCCAGCACCCCGAAAAACCGCCCCGTGTCCCGCCCCGCCATGAGGTATTTCATCGACAGCGCCCGGAAGCTATAGCCCAGCGCCGCGACATGGCGGGTGAGGATCTTCAACTCGGTATCATTCAGATCGCCCTCGGCGCGCATCTGCGCGGCCACCCGCGCGAGATGCGTCGTGATCGTCCGGAACTTGGCGAAATAGCGGCGGCTGGCGAACGTGTCGTCAAGCCCCACGTGATCGCGGTCTCCGGTGATCGCATCGCGGCCGTCGGTGATGTCAGATTCCGGCATTGGCTCTATCCAGCCCCGTCATTCCAGCCGTCCGCGGGCGGCACCCGCCATGGGCCGACCGGCGCGTCATTCCGCCCCGTAGAGGTTCTTGTCGTGTTTCTCGACGATCTTCTGGAAACGCCGGGTGAACCGCTCGTCCGCCTTGGCCTTGGCTTCCAGCACCTCGCGCGCGAACACCATGTGTCCCTCATGCGCCTCCATCATGTCGGCCATGCGCTGGTTGGTTGCCGCCCCGATCGCCGCCATCGAGCTTTGCGCCTCCTTGTCGGTCTCCACCCCGATCTCGTTGATCCGGTGGGCCACGTCCTGCTGCTGTGCGGTCTTGAGCGACTTTGACAGCGCATCGTAAAGCACCACGCGCTGTTTCGTATCGGTCTGCAACTTGTTGATCAGGACCATCTGCGTCGCGGCCTGGTTTTGCAGGCTGTCGATCCAGGTCTTGCCCTTCTCGATATAGCGCTCCAGCGTCTGGCTCTTGGCGAGCTTGACCTGCTCGTCCTGCACCATCTCGTTGTATTTCGCGTTGAGCGCGGCCAGCTCGGTCTCCAGCCGCGTGCGCGCCGTCGCGTCCTGTTCCACCGCGATCTTGTTTTCCAACTCGATGATCTTCGGGTCCATCGCCTTGATCTCGGTGCGCAGGGATTCAAGCGCGCCCACCGTCGCTTCGCGTTCGTCCAGCGTTTCGGAAAGGTTGGCCTCGACCTGTTCCTTCTGCTTGGTCAACTCGTCAAGCTGGCTCTGCAACAGCCGGGTGATCACGTCGGATTTCGCGATCAGGTCCTGCAACTTGTCGTCGATGCTTGCCGTGCGCATCCGCTCCTGGCGCATCGAGTCGGATTTGGCCGGCGAAAAGATACCGACAAAGCTCTCCCAGCCGGTTTTCGACCGCATTTCGTCGAAATCCCTGGAAAACGCCGCCGTAACGTCATCCAGCCCCATGATCAGTTCCGCGATATTCGCGTTCATCAACTCGGTATGGGCATGCACCTCGTCGAGCGTCGCATTCTCGATGTCGATGGCGATATCCTCGCCGGTGTTCATCTTCTGGCGCGCGCTCTCGATCCGGCCGGTGAGTTCAGAAATCTTGGCCTGCGCCTCGGCCACCTGCTTTTGCGACTCCTGAACCTGTTCCTCGAAATTCGCCATCGCTTGCTCCCTTCCGGTCAATCGCCTGATGAGGATATAGGGAATGTTAATGCAGCTTGCATCCGCCTGCCTTCTGAATTGCCCGGAGTGTCGCAAAAGCAACGTCCAAAAGAAAGGGGAAAGGCGGTTTCGGCACCGCCACGATCAAACCTGTCTGGCGCGACTCGCATTCCATGCTAGGCTGAACGCCTCAACAGGGACAAATGGAGTGAAAACCATGTGTGATATCTGCGTCATGAATGCCGTCAAACGCAAAATGCTCTCGCGTCGGGATCTGTTCCGGGGGGCGGCCATGGCCGGGGCCGCCGCCGCCATCGGCACGGGCGCCGCGACCCCGGCGCTGGCGTCGGGTCACGGATCGGGGCCGACCGACATGACCCACACGCTGCACCGCGATTTTCCGACATTCTTCGGTGATCCGCAGTATTCCGAGGAACAGCTTTTCAATTACGCCGAACACAGCTTCAATCTCAAGCAATTCACCGTCAACGAACACACCGGCACCCATGTCGATGCGCCGCTGCATTTCTCCGAGGACGGGGCGTCGGTCGATGAAATCCCGATCGAGCAACTGGTTGCACCGCTCTGCATCATCGACATCGCCGCCCGCGCCGAAGACGACCCCGATGCGCAGGTGACCCCCGATGACATCACCGAATGGATCGCCGCCCACGGCGAGATACCGGACAATGCCTGCGTGGCGATGCATTCAGGCTGGGGGCCGAAGGTGAATGGCGACGGTTTCCGCAATTCCGACGGAGAGGTGATGCATTTCCCGGGCTTCCATGTCGAGGCCGCGACCATGCTGATGGAAGAAACCGGCGCGATGTCGATCGCGGTGGATACGCTGTCGCTCGATCACGGCCCGTCGCCCGATTTCGCCGCCCATTACGCGTGGCTGCCCACCGGGCGGTTCGGGATCGAATGTGTCGCCAATCTCGACAAGCTGCCCGCCGCGGGCGCGACCCTCGTGATCGGTGCGCCCAAGCATCGCGGCGGCACCGGCGGCCCGGCCCGGCTCATCGCGCTGGTCTGAGCGCGGGCACTTCGTTGCGTGAAAGGTTAACGGCAACGTTGGCCGCCCCCGGCAGCCGGATGGCAGCCGGGGGGTGCACGCAAATCACCCCCCGCTCGGGCGCTCTTCGGGCCATTCCCTAACGCGGCGCGCGCAGCCCCCGCCATGCGCGCGGTGTCGTGCCGGCGATTACCCCTTGCCGATCCCGCGCGATCTGGCAGGATGGCAAAAAACCCTGTGAAAACAACGGAAAGGAACCGCCCATGACTGCCCGCCCGGGTCCGCGCAACCTGATCACCGATGTCGAGGGCCTGTTGGTCGGCCACGCGACGGACGCGAAGATCAAGACCGGCTGCACCGTCCTTCTGGGTAAAGACCCCTTTACCTGTGGCGTGCATGTCATGGGGGGCGCACCGGGCACCCGCGAAACCGACCTGCTCGCGCCCGACAAGACGGTGGAACAGGTCGATGCGCTTGTACTGTCGGGCGGCTCGGCATTCGGGCTTGACGCCGCCTCGGGCGTGACGGACGGGTTGCGTGCGAAAGGGCGCGGCTTTGCTGTGCGCGACCAACTCGTCCCGATCGTGCCGGGTGCGATCCTCTTTGACCTGATCAATGGCGGCGACAAGGCATGGGGAGAAAACCCTTACAAGGCGCTGGGCCACGAAGCGCTTGAAAATGCGTCGGAAACCTTCTCACTCGGCAGCATCGGCGCTGGCACGGGTGCCACCACCGCCAATCTCAAGGGCGGGCTCGGTTCGGCTTCGGTCACCCTGCCTTCGGGCCACACGGTGGGTGCGCTCGTCGCAGTGAACAGCCTTGGCGCGGCCACCGTGACTGACACGCCGCATTTTTGGGCCGCGCCGTTCGAGGTCGAGGATGAATTCGGCGGCCTTGGCCCATCGGCGCTTTTCCCCGACCCCCATGTCCCGCCCACCAAGCTCGCTGCCCATGCCAACACCACGATCGGCATCGTTGCGACCGATGCCACGCTCACTCAGGCGCAATGCACCCGTATCGCCACCGCCGCCCATGACGGCTTTGCCCGCGCGCTTTTCCCGTCCCACACACCCATGGATGGCGATCTGATCTTCGCCGCCGCCGCCGGCCGCAAACCGCTGGAAAACCCCTTGGCTGACACGCTCTATATCGGTCACGCCGCCGCCATTGCCATGGCCCGCGCCATTGCCCGTGCGGTGTTCCACGCCAGTCCCGCCAAGGGCGACATCCTGCCCTGCTGGTCGTCGCTCTGAGCCTTCATCTTGCCTGAAATACTCCGGCGAGCGCGAGGGGTGGAACCCCTCGCTCAACGCTCTCTCAGAAGCGCCTCAACCAGATCGCTGTCGACCAGTTCCAGCGGTTCGATCACGTCGAAATGGTGCCGTCCCTCGGCCACCACCATGTCACAGCCCCAAGCCTGCGAGAGCCAGCGCGCCTGGTCAAGGAATACAGGCCGCTCATCACCCCCGACCCAGGCCGTAACCGGCACATCCATACGATCCGCCATCAGAACCGGGCTTTCGGCCATGGCCTCTTGCGGATCGAGCTGCAATTGCGCATTCATCGAGGTGGACAACAGCGGGCGCAAATCCGCCACCGGCGAGATCGGAACGACCCGGCGCAAACGCGCGCCGACTTCACTCGACAGCATGCCCGTCGCCAGCATTCGCGCCACGAGGTGACCACCCGCCGAATGCCCGGTCAGGACCAGTGGCCCCTCAACCATCGCCGCCATCACCCCCACCGCGCGAGCGATCTGCCGGGTGATCTGGCTGATCCGCACTTGCGGGCAGAGATCATAGGACGGAAGTGCCACCGCCCATCCCCGCGCCACCGCTCCGGCCGCCAAATGCGACCACGAGGACTTGTCGAACTTGAGCCAATAGCCACCATGCACGAAAACCATCAGCCCCTCGGGCGTGCCTTCGGGCAGGAACAGGTCGAAGCGTTCGCGAGGGCGCGCACCGTAGCCCAGATCGAGCCGCGCGCGATCATCATGCGCCAGCTGTTTACGCCACATTTCCGCCGCCTCGGCCCACTGGCCGGGGAAGCGCTCGGCCCCCGGAATATATGCGGCATTGGCATAGGCATCGTCCAGTTCCACCTGTCATTCCTCCCGATCTGGCTCTGGACAATCCTAGGCCCAAATGCTTTGCCTTGGCGAGACACTTTCCGCATTCTGAGAACTGACCCATGAAGGGGGAGGATACGCCCATGCTCGATACCGTCACAAATCTCGCATCGCTTCTCAAAGACCCGTCGCTCCTTGTCACCCGGGCCTATGTTGCCGGGGAATTCGTCGATGGCGAGAATGGCACATTCGCGGTGACCAACCCCGCGCGTGGCGACGTTATCGCAGAGGTGGCCGACCTGTCGCGCGCACAGGTGGCCGATGCCATTGCCAAGGCCGAGGTCGCGCAAAAGGACTGGGCAAAGTGGACCGGCAAGGAACGCGCCGCCGTGCTGCGCCGCTGGTTCGACCTGATGATGGAACATCAGGACGACCTTGGCACCATCCTTACCGCCGAGATGGGCAAACCCCTGCCCGAGGCCCGCGGCGAGATTGCCTATGGCGCCTCGTTCATCGAGTTCTTTGCCGAAGAAGCCAAGCGTGTCTATGGCGAGACGATCCCAGGCCACCAGCGTGACAAGCGGATCACCGTCATTCGCCAGCCGATCGGCGTGGCTGCTTCGATCACACCGTGGAATTTCCCCAATGCGATGATCACCCGCAAGGCCGGCCCGGCGTTGGCCGCGGGCTGCTCGATGGTCGCCCGGCCCGCCAAGGAAACGCCGCTTTCGGCGCTGGTCCTGGGCGAGTTGGCCAAGCGAGCGGGCATCCCCGACGGGGTCTTTTCGGTGGTGACCTCGTCGTCGGCCTCGGAGATCGGCAAGGAATTCTGCGAGAACCCGGCGGTGCGCAAGCTTACCTTCACCGGCTCGACCGAGGTGGGGCGAATCCTGCTGCGCCAGGCCGCCGACCAGGTGATGAAATGTTCGATGGAACTGGGCGGTAACGCTCCGTTCATCGTTTTCGACGATGCTGACCTCGATGCGGCCGTGGAAGGCGCGATCATGTGCAAATTCCGCAACAACGGCCAAACCTGTGTCTGTGCCAACCGCATCTATGTTCAGGCGGGGGTTTACGATGCCTTTGCCGAGAAACTGGCGGACCGGTTGTCCAAGATGAAGGTTGGCGACGGGCTTGAGGAGGACACGGCATTCGGCCCTCTGATCAACCCCGACGCGGTCGACAAGGTGCGCGAACATATCGACGACGCTCTTTCCAAGGGCGGCAAGATCACCTTCGGCGGCAGCCAGCACAATTTGGGCGGCACCTTCTTCCAGCCCACGATCATCACCGGCGCCACGCAGGAGATGCAGGTCGCTACCGACGAAACCTTTGGCCCCATGGCCCCGCTCTTCAAGTTCGAGGACGAGGACGAGGTCATTGCCATGGCCAATGACACGATCTTCGGTCTCGCGTCGTATTTCTATGCCAAGGATCTGTCCCGCGTCTACAAGGTGGCCGAGGCGTTGGAATACGGTATCGTCGGCGTCAACACCGGCATCATCTCGACCGAGGTCGCGCCCTTCGGCGGGGTCAAGCAATCTGGCCTTGGCCGCGAAGGCTCAAGCCACGGCATCGACGAGTTTCTCGAGATGAAATACATCTGCATGTCGGTCTGATCCGACATCGGCGGGGAATGCATTGGAGCGTGCATTTTGTGTCAATCCTCTCGCGCCCGGACGAAACCGGCCTAGACTGGGGCATCTCGTCTTGCAAAAGAGATGCCCCATGCTCCGCTCCTTCGCCGCGATTTTGGCAACCTGCCTCGCCCTGTCGCTCGACGCGCAGGAGGCGACCCGTGATATCACCGGATCGCTGACATATCTGACGCGCATCGCCCTGCCGCCCGATGCCGAGGTTTCCGTCGCCGCGCGCGGTGCCTTTGACACGGTGCTGGGCGAAGTCCGGTTCGACACCGACGGGAATCAGGTGCCGCTGCCGTTCTCTCTGACCGTTCCCGACGGTCTTTCCGGGCATGTCGAAGCGCTCATCCACGTCGGCGGTGCGCCGCGCTGGATCATCCGCGACATTCTCTTTGACGCGAGTGACGGGCCGGTCGACCTGGGCGAATTGGAGCTTGCGCCGATCACGCCGTTGGCCTTTGCAACGAAATACGATTGCAATGGCCGGCGGGTCACCTTGGGTGTCCTGAGTGACCGCGCGGTGCTGCGCGTGGACGGGCGCGATTTCGCGATGCAGGAGGCCGTTTCCGCCTCGGGTACACGGTATGCCGCCTCGGACGGGTCCGACACCGAATTCTGGTCCAAAGGCGACACGGCGATGCTGACCCTCGAAGGTCAGGACATGGGTCAATGTGTCAAAGCAATGCCCGAACCGCCCCTCTACCGTGCCGGCGGGAATGAACCCGGCTGGCATGTGCGGATCGGGGCCGATACGGTCGACCTCACTGCTGATTACGGTGCGCTGAGCCTGACCGCACCTCGCCCGGACGTGCAGGTCTCCCCCGGTGCCTATTTCTTCGACATGCCACAGCTCGATGCGCGCCTGACCGTGAAGGAACGACTCTGCTACGACGCAGCAACCGGGATGCCATATCCGCACACCGCCACGCTCATGCTCGAAGATCACAACCTGAAAGGATGCGGCGGGAACCCGGGTAAGCTTTTGACCAGTGCCGAATGGCACATCGACGTTATCGCGGGGCAAGGCGTGATCGGGGATACAGAGATCACCATCGCCTTCGGACCTGATATGCGTATTTCGGGGTATACAGGCTGCAACCGCTTCATGGGCGGGTACAAACTGACCTGCGAGGGGCTGCGGCTTGGCCAGTTGGGGGTGACGATGATGGCGTGCCCCGAGGCGCAAATGGCGCAGGAACGCCGCGTTCTCGACGCGCTGGACGAGGTGCGACGGTTTGACATCGAAGCCAGCGGCAGACTGCTTCTTGTGGGCGTCGCCGAGGATGGGCCCCTCATGGCCGCCCATCGGCCCTGAGGGGCGCAGCATTTGAATTGCCCGGCCAGAGCATCGGCCGGGCCATTGTCAAGCGGGTCGAAACGTGCCGATCAGTTGACGGTTTCCGCGTCAACCACATCTTTCTCGACGAGATCATCGCCCTTGGTGATGGTGATCCGGCGCGGTTTCAACGCTTCGGGGATTTCGCGGATCAGATCAATATGCAGCATCCCGTCAGTATGGGTTGCGCCCGTCACCTTGACATGATCCGCCAGTTGAAAGCGGCGCTCGAAGGCGCGGGTGGCAATGCCCCGGTGCAGATAGACGCGGTCTTCGCCCTCCTCGGCCTTGCGTGCCGAAACGATCAGCGCCCCCTCCTTGACCTCGACCGAAAGGTCGCTTTCGGCAAAACCGGCCACGGCGATCGAGATCCGATAGGCATCGTCGGCGGTCTTTTCGATGTTGTAGGGGGGGTAGGTGTTGGTTGTCATGTCGTTCGATATCACCCGGTCCAGCATCTCTGCGATCTGGTCAAAGCCAACGGTCGCACGATAGAGCGGAGCAAGATCAAAATTGCGCATGGGTCATCCTCCTTTGAGCGATAACATGTCATGTTGAGATCTTCCCATCGCGGGACAGACCACTTACTCGCCGAGGCCCTTGAAGGCGCCCCGACCACCCAGAAGTGGTGATGCGAATTTGCGGTGTCAAGTGCCCGGGCTCAGCCCTGTTCGCCCTGGAACTTGTCTCTGACAGCAGGTGGATCTCGCCCTCTTGACCGCTGCCTATTGTAGATTGCGTCAGGTCGCGGTCGGGACATAACTTTATTGATATTCGCGAGCGAGCGGATGCAAATCGCCTTCGTGCTTGGCCATGACAGGTGGCAATTCCAACCCAAGCAAAATCACTGTGCCCCCGGACGATACCAAGACACGATGCGCGCCCGATGTTCCTGTGTTGCAGGAAACCGCGCGCCGCTGTCACCTCGCAATCAAGGGCCGTAGAACCCTGACCCCGCCCAGAAGGCCGCAAACGCTGTTCCAGGACAGTGCTTCGCCGCGGCTTTCTCCGTATGACGCGACGCTAAACTGTTCGTCCGGTCATATATCCAGTGCTTCGCTTGCTGGCTCAGCTTGGCTGCGATCAGAATCTTGATGAAAAAACCCGGCCCGTGATCTCGACCCGGCCCAAAGCCTCCCATCCGGGTAGGTCGTGGCCCTTGACCTTCGCGAACCCGCGATTGGCCCCGCCCCACTCGGGCAGGGCTCGCCCAAGGCTGACTGTCATCACATGTCTCGTGGCACTCATGGCTTGATGAACTTCGCTCCGGTATCGCCGCGTGCACCCCCCACGATGACACGCCGGGCCTGCTGTGATGACGAGTTTGCGTCCAGGCGCCCATTTCCGTTGGCCAGCTCGGCCTTGAGTAGCGCAATCGGTTCCTCGAGCGCGGTGCCAAGCGAAACAGGCGCGCCGTCAACTTCGGCCTTGGCTGACACGACCGACACGATCCGCACTGCACCGTCAATAAAACTCAACACAGGGGCGCCGCTCGATCCGTGATCAATTTCGCAGGACATCACGAGGACCCCTTGTTGCCGCGCCAGAACGCGGCACATTTCCTGTATCGACGGGGCTTCGGAGCGGTCCTTGGCATAGGACACAACGCCGATCCGATCGCCCTTTAGCGGGTGTACATCCGTGTCAAACGGTGTCACCGTGGTGTTGCGGACCGGGTGGTGCAACTCGAGTAGCGCCACGTCGTTGCGCACACGCGCGGCGTCATGCGCATCGTCAAAGCTGTAGTCGGGGTGAATCACCGCCCGCCTTACCCAGCGATACGCGGAGGCCCGCCCGTTGCGCCAGCCGGCCAGAAACTCGATCTTGGCATGGTCCACACGCGCCCCGCTTTGCTTATCGAACAGGCAATGCGCCGCGGTGAGCACCAGATCGGGCGCGATCAGCGCCCCGGTGCAGAATCCCCTGCCATCTATATCGAGCCGCCCCACGGCCTCCCAGCCGCGCCCCTGATCGCCCGTATCCAACCGTTTCAGGCTTGTGTCCTGAGCCAGCCCGATCGACGCTGCAAGGCTCAGACCCAGTGAAAGCGACAGGATTTGAAACATGGGCTCTCCGGCAGGCCAGTACTTTCCCCGCAACTAGCCGGGATATGGGGCGAAATTAGGGCGCATCGCCGGTCATTGCGCGGGGTTTCGGTCCACCTGTCGCCCAATCCAGCAATTCGACCGTGTGAACCACTGGCACATCCGTGCCCGATCCTATCTGCATCATGCAGCCGATATTTCCAGTGGCGATCACATCCGGCGTCTTGGCCTCCAATGTACAGATCTTGCGGATCTTGAGTTGCCCGGAAATCTCGGGCTGAAGAAGGTTATAGGTGCCTGCCGAGCCGCAGCACAGATGGCTGTCAGCGGGTTCGACCACCTCGAATCCGGCACGTTTCAACAGATCCTTGGGGTGAGTCTTGATCTGCTGGCCATGTTGCAGCGAACACGCCGCGTGATAGGCTACGCGCAATGCCTTTTCCGCGCCTTCCGGCATATCCAGCCGGGCCAGAACCTCGCTTACATCCATCGCGACGTTGGCGACTTGCGCCGCCTCGTGTGCCAGAGGCTCATTGCGGAACATGTGGCCATAATCCTTGACGGTGGTGCCGCAACCGCTGGTGTTGATCACCACCGCGTCGAGGCCCTCGCCCTCCATCTCGGCCACCCAGGCACGGATGTTCTTTGCCGCAGCGGTATGGCTCTCGCTGGTCTTGCCCATGTGATGAGTGAGCGCACCACAGCATCCCGCCGCTCTGGCCACCACGACCTCGCAGCCAAGCCGGCGCAACAGGCGGATCGTGGCATCGTTGATGTCGGTGTTGAGTGCCTTTTGCGCACAGCCCGTCATCAGCGCGACGCGCATTCTGCGCTGGCCCTCGGCAGCAAATGTCTGCGGGTCGTCATTGCGGCTTACGGGTGGGATCACTTTCGGCGCCATCTCCAGCATGGCACGCAATCGCGCATCGGGGATGAACCGCCGGAACGGCCGCCCGATCTTCGCCCCCAGCAGGGCCAGCCTGAAACGCCCCGGATAGGGCAGGATGCGGGCCAGAAGCCAGCGCAAGAAACGGTCACCCAAGGGGCGCTTGAAATTGGTCTCGATATACTCGCGCGCATGATCGACTAAATGCATGTAATGGACGCCGCTCGGGCAGGTGGTCATGCAAGCCAGGCAGGACAAGCAGCGGTCGATATGCTTGACCGTTTTCGGATCGGGAACGCGCTCGTTCTCGAGCATGTCCTTGATCTGGTAAATGCGCCCGCGCGGGCTGTCGAGCTCGTCACCCAGCACCTGATACGTTGGGCAGGTGGCAGTGCAGAACCCGCAATGGACACAAGACCGCAGGATCTGGTTCGCGCGCTGAGTGCCCGGGGCCTTTAACTGCTCTTCTGTGAAATTCGTCTGCATCCCGCTTCACGTCCCTATTGCCAGCGACAGCCCGAACCAGGGTGCCGCCGTCGCCACCCCACCCAGTGCCGCACTCCATTTCCGCATCATCGGCAGTCGCATGCGCAGCCGTAACGCCTGAACCGCGGTGGCAATCGTCATCACCCAGCCCAGCCATAGGCAGACCACTCCCCCAATGACCGAAAGCGGCCCCTGAGCCACATCCCGCAAAACCCAGGCCGCGACCAGAAGCCCCGCGACCGCGGCGACCCCGATGAATACCCGCCCACGCGACGGGTGCGTCTGCGTCAGGCCGAGAAAGATCACCGGCCCGGCCGCGAAGATCACAAGATAAGCCAAGATAAACGCCATGATTATCATCCCATCAACCCGGGGTTCAGAATACCCCTCGGGTCGAACCTATCGCGTAAAGCTTGCGAAATCTTTTGGATCGGTGCCGCCTCTGGCTGAAACACCGGCAAGCGCGCTCGCGTCTCCTTGCCGGCTCGGATCAGCGTTGCATGACCATCGAGCCCCTCCGGGCGCATGTCCGCGCCCTCTGGTCCCAGAGCCCAGACGAGACCACCGCTCCAGTCGTACTGCAGCGCCTGCGCACCCATTGCCCGCAGAGACGCGCCCAAAGCGGGCCCTGCCGTCGGGCGTACCGAATAGCGCCAGACATCACCCGCATGATCGTGAAACGCCTTGACATCCCGCACGGCACTCCAGGTTTGCGCAATCTGTGCCTCGTCCCGCTCGACCTCCACCTTGCCGAACCCGTCCAGCAAATCGCCCAGCCGCTCGGCCCTGTAGGACACGCTGGCCTCGAACCCCTCGATCCGAAGCAATGTTGCCGCATTCTCGCCGGTGATATCAGCAGGAAGATGCGCCGCCCCCGTGACCTCGAATGGCGAGCGTAGCGCCGCACACATCGCTTCTCCCGCCCGGGCCTCGTCTAACCCGCCAAGACGCAGGACCGCCGCCGCCGGTGGCTCGGGCAGGACCTTGAAACTGACCTCGCTGAGAACACCAAGAGTGCCCCGGCTCCCGGCCATCAGCTTGACCAGATCGTAGCCAGTGACGTTCTTCATGACCCGCCCACCATTCTTGAGGATACGCCCGGTTCCGTCGACGAATTTCACCCCCAAAAGGTAATCCCGGCAGGCCCCGGCTTGCACTCGCCGCGGCCCGCTCACATTCGCAGCTACAACGCCACCGATCGTGGGTGCGCCTTTCGTACCGAGAAGCCCGCGATGATCCATCGGCTCGAAGGGCAGGCGTTGCCCCTCGGCGGCCAGCAACCGTTCGATCTCGGCAACCGGCGTGCCCGCCTTCACCACGAGGGTCAGCGCGCCGGGCTCGTATTCGACCACCCCGCTCAGCTTCGCCAAGGAAAGCGCCGCACCGTCCACGGGCCGCCCCACCGGCCGCGTGCCGCCCCCGATGATTTGCAGCGGCCCATCCGCGCCCGCTATCATCTTGCTTAGTTCACTCTCGGAAACCGGTTCCATTCTTCATCCGACCTTCAAATACCTTGGGCGCCGTGGGCTTGACTCCCCCGGAGTGATCATGCGGCCCGCCGCCCTGCCGATGCTGCCAGCGGAAATACCTTGGCCGGGTTGAGCAGCCATTTCGGGTCGAACACGTCCTTCACAGCCATCTGGATATCCAGATCATCCGGCGCGAACTGATCGAACATCAGGTCGCGCTTCTCGATCCCGACCCCGTGCTCACCGGTCAGACAGCCACCCACCTCGACGCAAAGCCGCAGGATGTCGGCCCCGAACGCCTCGCACAGTTCCAGATCACCGGGCTTGTTGGCATCAAAAAGGATCAGCGGGTGCATGTTCCCATCGCCCGCGTGAAAGACATTGCCGACATCCAGACCGTATTCCTTCGACATCTCCCCGATACGGCGCAGCACGAAAGGCAGCTGGCTCACTGGGATCGTGCCGTCAAGGCACATGTAATCGTTGATCTGCCCCATCGCGCCAAAGGCCGATTTACGGCCCAGCCATATCCGCGCACTTTCTTCGGACGAGCGGCTCTCGCGCAGCTCAACCGGGTCATGCCGGCGGGCAATGTCGAGTATCACCTCTAGCTGCTCGTCGATCTCGGCCTCGCTACCCTCGACCTCGACGATGAGAAGCGCCTCGCAATCGGGATATCCTGCCCCGGCAAAGGCTTCGGTCGCGCGAATACAGGGCCGGTCCATGAATTCGATCGCCACCGGCAGGACACCGGCCTTGATGATGTCCGACACAACCTCGCCGGCCACTTCCGAACTGTCATAGCCCATCAGAACAGGCCGTGCGCCCTCGGGCTTGTGCAATATGCGCAGCGTCGCCTCGGTCACCACACCCAATTGCCCTTCCGAGCCGCAGATCAGACCGAGCAGGTCATAGCCGCAGGCATCCAGATGCGCGCCGCCGATCTCGACCACCTCGCCATCCATCATCACCATGGTCACTCCCAGGAGGTTGTTGGTGGTCACACCGTATTTCAGGCAATGCGCCCCGCCAGAATTCATCGCGATATTGCCCGCAATGGCACAGGCGAGTTGCGAGGACGGATCTGGCGCATAAAAGAAATTTTCTTCCTCGACCGCCCCTGTCACGCTCAGGTTGGTACGGCCGGTCTGCACCCGGATCACCCTGTTGTCATAGTCGGTTTCGAGAATCTCGGTCATCCGCGCGACGCCCAGAATCACGCTGTCGGCGGTGGGCAGCGCTCCGCCCGCAAGTGAGGTGCCCGCCCCACGAGGCACCACCGGCACCCTCATCTCATGGCAGATCCGCAGAACTGCCGCCACCTCATCGGTCGAAGATGGCAATACCACCGCCAGCGGCGCACAGCGATAGGCCGTCAGCGCATCGCATTCGTAGGCCCGTGTCTCGATGTCTTCGTGAATGATCGCGTCATTTGGCAGGAGTTCCATCAAGCGACTGATGAGCTGGGGCTTCTTGCCGATGACGCTACTATCCGGGGTGGGCATTTCCATGGGAGCCTCCAGCCAATTGGTAAAAAAATATAACCACTCGTTCAGGAAGGCAAGCGCAATTCAGTTTTCATGGAGAAAGCGGGGCGACCCATCGCTCAATCCCGCGTCAGGCGACGCCGAAAACCCACACCGCAATGAACGATGCCAGAACGTGGAATGCCATTCCGGGCCCTGCAACACGGTCACCATTGTGATATAGTGCAGTCACAGCCCAACATTCGAGCAATGCTCGCACTCACCTCTTGGCCTCGGTGCATTGATTTGAAGTCAAGGCAACTCGTCGAGTACTGCGCGGACGGCATTGGCGGGGGATCGCGCGCGCCAGATGGGGCGGCCGACGACAATGTGGTCGGCGCCGGCGGCGATCGCCTGCGCCGGCGTGGCGACGCGTTTCTGATCGCCTGGCATAGTACCCGCCGGCCGAACGCCGGGTGTGACGATGAGCCGGTCCCGGGCCTGCGGCAGAGCGCGGATCAGGGCGGCCTCTTGCGGCGAGGCAATCACGCCATCGGCGCCCGCTTCGAATGCGCGGGCAGAGCGTTCGGCCACCAGATCGCGGATATTGCCCGATTTCATCAGCCCGGCATCGAGATCGGCCCTGTCGAGCGATGTGAGGATCGTGACCGCAAGGATTTTAAGATCCTTGCCTGCCGCGCCCTCCCGCGCCGCGCGCACCACATGCGGATCGCCATGCACCGTAAGAAAATCGAGGTCGAACTGCGCGATTCCGCGCACCGCGTTCTCGACAGTGGCGCCGATGTCGTAGAGCTTCATGTCGAGAAATATCCGCTTGCCATGCTCCTGCTTGAGCTCGCCAGCAAGAGCAAGCCCGCCTGTCGTGAGCATGCCCAGCCCGATCTTGTAGAACGAGACTCTGTTGCCGAGCGCCTCTGCAAGTTGGAGTCCTTCAAGCGCGTTGGGTAGATCAAGCGCGACGATCAGCCGATCATCGGCGGCGGGTCCGGTGGTTTCGGCAGGCATTTCTCACTCCGTCATCGGTTTGTGGCTTCATAGTGCTTGGGCACAACCCCGACAAGCCGACACGGCCAGTCGAACGGCGCTCAACGCGCGTGCTTGACGGATGGGCAAGAATTGGGACGGGATGAAAACCGGATACAGTTACGAATGACCGCTGTTGTTCTTGCGCTGCCAAGAAAGCCGGAAACCGACCGTGATAACCAACGGCTGCGGCCGGTTTCCCCTGAAGCCATCTGTCAGTGTGCGCCCAAAAGAGGCTGGGAACTTACCGGGATTGCATTATCATTTTGAAGCAGGTTTGATATTTGAGTGTCAAGAACTACGGGTGACCGTGCCGGCAAGCAATGAGGTAAGACCCGAAACAACGATCGTGCAGATAAGAAGCATAACATACGCGACCGCCTTTGCGATCATGCTGGGCTGGCTATTGTGGGTCGGACAGCCGGTGCTGTTGCCGGTGATCGCGGCGTTGATCTCGGTCTATATCCTGTCAACTGCCGCGACTGCGATGGAGCTTTTGCCGGTTCTGGGGCGCTGTCCGGGCTGGGTACGCCGAACAATCGTTCTGATCGCCTTCGCCCTTGCCGTCTCGCTGTTGTTCGTTCTTGTAATCAACAACCTCGCTCAGGTGGCGTCGGCGCTCACCCGCTATGAAGAAAACCTTGATGCCCTAGCGACTCGCGCTGCGGGACTGCTGGGTGTTGTGGATGAGCCGACATGGGCAAATCTGCGGCGTGTGACATTGGACGAGATCGACATGCGCGGGTGGATCGCACCTGCGCTTCTGTCGCTGCGCTCTTTCGGGGTGACGTTGTTCCTGGTGGTTCTCTATGCCGCATTCTTCATGGCCGAACGCGGTGTCATGGCGCAGAAGCTCTTTCTTGCCATGGGCGGCGAAACCCAGGGGCGTAAGGCGCTTGAAATTCTGAACCGTATCAACGACCGGATCGGCGGTTACCTTTTCGTCAAGACGGTGGTGAACATCATCCTCGGAGCCATGTCCTTCGTGATCATGCTGGTTCTGGGGATCGAGTTTGCCCTGTTCTGGGCCGTGCTGATCGCCTTCCTCAACTATATTCCCTATATCGGATCGCTGATCGGGGTGATCTTTCCTGTCTTGCTGAGCCTGGCGCAGTTCGGCACGATTTGGATGGCGAGCGTGGTTCTGGTGACCCTGACCGCAGCGCAGGTTTTTGTTGCTGGCTATCTTGAACCGCGGATGATGGGCCGGGCGTTCAACCTCAGCCCGTTCGTGGTGCTTCTGGCGCTTGCCTCCTGGAGCACGTTGTGGGGGCTGGCTGGCGCGATTCTTGCGGTGCCCCTGACGGCAAGCGCGGTGATCATGCTTGCCGAAATGAAGGCCACGCGACCCTTGGCCATCATGCTCTCGGCCACGGGGCGGATCTGATCTGCGATCAGTTGGTGAACGATGCGGGTGGCGGAGCGAAAGTTGCGATAACGAAAGGTCTGACAGCGGCCATGGCTTCGAAAGCCATCTAGGCCATCAAGAGCCCCTCCTGCGCGATACGTGTTCGCTCACGTGCAGCCATTCGTCGGAGAGCTCGGGCCTCACACATGACATCTACCAGAGGGCTTCACAGAAGGGTGTAGACCCGTAGGAGAATCCACACATTGCACCTTGAAGCTCCGCAAAACCCAACCCATTTACATCATGAGGTTCCCGACAGCCCCATGCCTCGGTCGAGGGTGGGCGAAATGGGAAGGCTTGGAAAAGGAGAAATGACATGAACTTGGACAAGTTCACCGAGCGGTCGCGCGGTTTTATTCAAGCGGCACAAACGATCGCAATGCGGGAAGACCATCAGCGGCTCGTTCCCGAACACCTTCTGAAGGCATTGATGGACGATGATCAGGGGCTTGCGGCCAATCTGATCAAGCGTGCAGGGGGGGCGCCCGAACGCGTGCGTCAGGCGGTCGATCTGGCCGTGGAAAAGCAACCCAAGGTGTCGGGCGATGCCGGCCAGATCTACATGGACGGGCAGTTTGCCAAGGTTCTGGGCGAGGCTGAAAAACTCGCGCAAAAGGCCGGCGACAGTTTCGTTGCGGTCGAACGCATGTTGATGGCGCTCAACATGGTGAAATCGAAGGCCCGCGAGGCGCTTGAGGCCGGTGCAGTCAATGCGCAGGCTCTGAACGCAGCGATCGAAGATATCAGAAAGGGGCGCACCGCCGACAGTGCTAGCGCCGAAGAAGGGTATGATGCCCTCAAGAAATACGCGCGCGACCTGACCGAGGCAGCGCGCGAGGGCAAGATTGACCCGATCATCGGACGCGACGAGGAGATCCGCCGCACGATGCAGGTTCTGTCGCGTCGGACCAAGAACAACCCGGTTCTCATCGGTGAGCCGGGTGTGGGCAAGACGGCCATTGCAGAAGGCATGGCTCTGCGCATCATCAATGGTGATGTGCCGGAATCCCTGCGAAACAAGAAGCTCCTCGCGCTCGATATGGGTGCGCTCATCGCCGGGGCCAAGTATCGCGGCGAATTCGAGGAGCGGCTCAAGGCGGTGCTGAACGAAATTACCGCAGCCGCGGGCGAGATCGTCCTGTTCATCGACGAGATGCACACGCTGGTCGGTGCGGGCAAGACGGATGGTGCGATGGACGCGGCCAACCTGATCAAACCGGCACTGGCACGCGGAGAGTTGCACTGCATCGGTGCCACGACGCTGGATGAATACCGGAAATATGTTGAGAAGGACGCGGCCCTTGCCCGTCGTTTCCAGCCGCTGATCGTCGAGGAACCCACGGTCGAGGACACGATCTCGATCCTGCGCGGCATCAAGGAGAAGTACGAGCTGCACCACGGCGTACGAATTTCCGACAGTGCGCTCGTCGCGGCGGCACAGCTATCGCATCGCTATATCACTGACCGATTCTTGCCGGACAAGGCGATCGACCTGGTCGATGAGGCATCGAGCCGTCTGCGCATGGAAGTGGACAGCAAACCCGAAGAGTTGGACCAGATCGACCGGCAGATCCTGCAGATGCAGATCGAGGCCGAGGCGCTCAAGAAAGAGGACGATCAGGCGTCGAAAGACCGGCTTGAAACGCTCGAGAAGGAATTGGCCGGCTTGCAGGATCAGTCCGCAGAGATGACCGCCAAATGGCAGGCCGAGCGTGACAAGCTGGCCAGTGCGCGCGATCTAAAGGAACAGCTTGACCGGGCGCGTGCCGAGCTGGATATCGCCAAGCGTGAAGGCAACCTCGCCAAAGCGGGCGAGCTTAGCTATGGCGTCATTCCGCAGCTTGAAAAGCAGCTTGCTGAGGCCGAAAAGACCGAAGTCGAGGGCGTGATGGTGGAAGAGGCGGTGCGGCCCGAGCAGATCGCAAGTGTCGTCGAGCGCTGGACCGGCATTCCTGCTGGCAAGATGCTCGAAGGCGAGCGCGAGAAGCTCCTGAACATGGAAGAAAACCTGCACGCCCGCGTGATCGGTCAGGATGCGGCGGTAAAGGCCGTGGCCAATGCCGTTCGCCGGGCGCGTGCGGGGCTGAACGACGAGAACCGCCCGCTGGGCTCCTTCCTCTTTCTCGGGCCGACTGGCGTCGGCAAGACCGAACTGACCAAGGCGGTGGCCGAGTTCCTCTTTGACGATGACAGCGCGATGGTACGTATCGACATGTCGGAATTCATGGAGAAGCATTCCGTTGCTCGCCTGATCGGTGCCCCGCCGGGGTATGTTGGTTATGACGAGGGTGGCGTCCTGACCGAGGCTGTACGACGCAGGCCCTATCAGGTGGTTCTGTTCGACGAGGTTGAAAAGGCCCATCCCGAGGTGTTCAACGTGCTGTTGCAGGTGCTGGATGATGGGGTTCTGACTGATGGCCATGGTCGCACGGTGGACTTCAAGCAGACGCTGATCGTCCTGACGTCGAACCTGGGATCACAGGCGTTGAGCCAATTGCCCGAAGGAGGGGATGCGGCGCAGGCGCAGCGCGACGTGATGGATGCGGTACGCGCTCATTTCCGGCCTGAGTTCCTCAACCGGCTAGATGACATGATCGTGTTTGACCGGCTTAGCCGGGCCGACATGGATGCCATCGTCGAGATACAGATCAAACGCCTGATGAAACGACTCGTCGGGCGCAAGATCACGCTTGATCTGGACGCAGCGGCCAAGACATGGCTGGCCGATGAGGGTTATGATCCGGTCTATGGTGCGCGCCCGCTGAAACGGGTGATCCAGCGCGCACTTCAGGACCCGCTGGCCGAGGCGATCCTTGCGGGTGATATCCGCGACGGTGAGACTATCCCGGTCAGCGCCGGACCCGATGGGCTGATCATCGGGGAACGTGTCGGGGCCAGTAACCGTCCCAAGCCGGATGATGCCGTGATCCATTGAATCCCGAGCACAAGCTGGGAGATTGCCGCCCGGAGCTTTCTTAGCTCCGGGCGTTTTTCATGCCGGGGGGTGACGAAGCCTGAACCACAGGAAGGTGCCCAGAGCGATCAGGCAGAGCGCGACGAGTGTCCAGACTGTGGGCGTGTAATCGCCGACGCAGCCTTCGCTACGGGCCGCCTCGTGCAGTCCGGTGGGGTCGATTAGGCTCTCATACCAGAGGCCCAACGCAACGATGCCGGAAAACAGCGCGGCCACGGCAAAGTAGATCGGCCGCCCACCCAGCAGCGCCAGCGTGAAGGCGCCGATGATGCCTAGCCCCGGCAGGGTGGTGGCTATGTGAAAGAGCTCGCCCAGCCCGGTCATCGGTCCATCGGCGGGCGACCATTCGGGGCGTTCGGTTTCACAGACCCCGTCGGCCCGTGCCGTAACGGGCAGGGCCAGCAGGAGTCCCGCGAGCGGCAGGCGGAGATGGCGGCGAAAGCGGGTCAGGGTCAGTCCTCCTCGAACGGGTCCCATTCCTCCTCGACCTCGGGCAGCGCCTCGGCCTCGGCTTCGGCGGCGATGTCCTGACGGGTCTTGATATCGAGGATCCTGGCTTTCGGGAAGGAGTCGAACACAGCTTTGACAAGCGGATGGTCGCGGGCTTCGTTTTCGCGGGATTTCTTTTCGGCGTTGCGGGTCTCGACGATCGAAGGGGCGCCGGTTTCGGACGTGACAGTGACAGCCCAGCGATTCCCTGTCCAGCGTTGCAGGGCCGCGCCAAGTCGCGACGCGAGGTCTGGTGGAGCGTCGGGTGTGGGCTGGAAGGTGATGCGCCCGGGTTGATAGCTTACCAGGCGCAGATCGGCCTCGACATCCATGAGGAGTTTGCCGTCGCGGTTGGCGCGAATGAGTTCGAGCACATGGCCGAATGTCGGATAGTGGGCAAGTGCCTGCACCGTGTCCTGAGCCAGCGCGGCAGAGGGGCGACCTGACCGGCCCGACGATGACTGACCCGAGGAGACGAGTGCGTTGGCCTGTCCGTTGCCGTCACTCGCGCCGTGTGACAGGGGTGTGCCGCCCGCGGGTGGTGGCGGCGGCGGGGTTTCATTTTCCAGTCGTTTGACCAGATCCTCGGGCGTGGGCAGCTCCGCCACATGGGTCAGCCGGATAATCGCCATCTCGGCCGCCATCATCGCGTTGGGAGCCTGAGCCACCTCGTCCAACGCCTTGAGCAGCATCTGCCACATCCGAGCCAGCACCCTGAGCGGAAGCGTTTCTGCCATGGCCTGGCCGCGGCTGCGTTCGTCGGGCGAGATGGTGGGATCTTCGGCTGCCCCCGGCGTGATCTTGACGACGGAGACCCAGTGCGTGATCTCGGCCAAGTCGCGCAGCACGGCCAGCGGGTCGGCGCCTTCTGCATATTCCGCCGAAAGCTCGGCCAGGGCGGCGGCGGCGTCGCCCTTCATGATCATGTCGAAGAGGTCGAGCACACGGCCGCGGTCGGCCAAACCCAGCATTGCGCGCACTTGCGTCGCGGTGGTTTCGCCCGCCCCATGGCTGATCGCCTGATCAAGCAGCGAGGTCGCATCGCGGGCCGATCCTTCGGCGGCGCGGGTGATCAGGGCCAGCGCGTCATCGGCAATCTCAGCGCCTTCGTAGGTCGCGATCCGGCGTAGCATGGCGATCATGTCTTCGGGTTCGATCCGGCGAAGGTCGAACCGTTGACAGCGCGACAGTACTGTGACCGGCACCTTGCGGATCTCGGTCGTGGCGAAGATGAATTTCACGTGTTCGGGCGGCTCTTCAAGCGTTTTCAGAAGCGCGTTGAAGGCGGAGGTGCTGAGCATGTGCACCTCGTCGATGATATAGATCTTGTAGCGGGCCGATGCGGCGCGGTAGTGAACGCTCTCGATGATTTCGCGGATGTCGCCGACGCCAGTGCGCGAGGCCGCGTCCATTTCCAACACGTCGACATGGCGCCCCTCCATGATGGCGGTGCAATGCTCGCAGACCCCGCAAGGCTCGGTTGTTGGGCCGCCTGTGCCGTCCGGGCCAATACAGTTCATGCCTTTGGCAATGATTCGTGCGGTCGTGGTTTTGCCGGTGCCTCGGATGCCGGTCATGATGAACGCCTGCGCGATCCGATCGGCCAGGAATGCGTTCTTGAGCGTGCGCACCATCGCACCTTGACCGACAAGGTCGGCAAAGGTCTCGGGCCGGTATTTTCGGGCGAGAACCTGATAGCCCTTGGTTGAGTTTTCGCGCATGGAGTTTGCCGGTTCTTGCGTAATGAGTTGCGGTCGCCCCCAACCTAGGCCGGGCGGGGCGTCGCGTCCATGGGGAATGGGAGTGGCCAGCAGGGCAGGGGTGGGTGGGGCAGGTCTTTGTGGCAACACACAACAGAATTGGGCAACTGAGATGTGTGTTTAGATGGCAAAACCCTGCACATCAGTGCAATCTCGCGACAGGCGGATTTTCTTGGGGGGAGATCGTGCGGACTTGGCTTGTCGAGTGTGCCTATTGCGCGACAGACGGCTTCGACATCGCACCAAAGGTGATGATGGCGACAGGGTTTGCGAGCGCGACATGACGGGTGATTCCAATAGGGGAATTCGAATTTATGCCCTGCCCGTGGGCGGTGGCACATTGGCCCTGTCTGCGCTGCCGGGCCGAGGCGGGGACTATGCCTGCGATCTTGAGCTCTTTCGGGAATGGCAGCCAGGGATCGTACTGACGCTGGTGACCGAAGAGGAACTGTCCGAGGTCGGGGCACCTCATCTGGGCATCGACATTCATGCCATGGCAAGCCGTTGGTTCCACCTTCCTGTGCGAGAGCATGGCACGCCTTCGCCGGAGGTCGAGGCCCTATGGCCCGAGGCGAGCCGGGCTGTGCGCGCCGCCTTGAAAGGCGGTGGGCGGGTGATCGTGCATTGCAATAGCGGGTTCGGGCGCTCGGGCATGGTGGTGTTGCGCCTGATGGTGGAATGTGGCGAGGAAGGCTCTGCGGCGCTCAACCGCTTGCGCAGATTGCGTGATTGTGTGGTAGGGGCCCATGGACAGTTGCAGTGGGCATTGGGCGGCAAGGCTGACGCGATTCCGGTCTGCCGGGATCGGGTCGGATGAGGGACGAATCGTTGACGTTTCGGATGAAATGCTGCCAAAGCGCTCAGCTCATGGATGTGCTTTCGATCAAAACATCAGCAGGCGCCAAACTCCTGTGCCAAGCGTGGTAAGATAATATTACCGGATGGCAAAAAAATTGTTTGTTTTCGTAATCTACTTGCTTAGTAATTGACGCAGGAGAAGCAGCCGGGTTTACCTAGCCCTGCGAACAAAAACGAAAACGACAACTCGGAGGAGAATTATGGAACGTCGTAGATTTTTGAAGGGCGCTGCGCTTGGCGCCGGCGCCACCGCTCTTGCCACACCGGCAGTGGCGCAAGGAACGAAACAGTTGACAATTGTGTCCACCTGGCCGCGGGACTTTCCCGGGCTGGGTACGTCGGCCCAGCGGCTGGCTGAGCGAATTTCTGAGATTTCTGATGGCCACTTCAACGTGGAATACTTCGCGGCTGGCGAGCGTGTTGGCGCGTTTGACGTGTTTGATGAAGTCGCGAGCGGCAACAGCGAGGCCTACATTGGTGCAGACTACTACTGGATCGGTAAGCACCCGGCGTTCGGCTATTTTACTTCTGTGCCGTTCGGGATGACCACGGCTGAGTGGAATGCATGGATCAAGTATCGTGGCGGGCAGGAGCTTTGGGACGAGCTGGCCGGTGAATTCGGTCTCAAGACCATTCCCTGTGGCGCGACTGGCACGCAGGCTGGTGGCTGGTTTAACAGCGAAATCGAAAGCCCCGATGACTTCAGGGGCCTGAAGATGCGGATTCCCGGTCAGGGCGCCGAAGTCATCGCCAAGATGGGTGGCTCGACCGTGTCGCTGCCGGGCGGGCAGATCTATGAAAACCTGGTTTCGGGCGCGATCGATGCGACCGAATGGGTCGGCCCCTACAACGACTACTTCATGAAGTTCTACGAGTCGGCCCAATACTATTACACGGGCGGCATGCACGAGCCGGGCGGTGGACTTGGCTTTGGCATGAACCGTGCCTGGTATGACGGTTTGACCGACTGGGAAAAGGCGGTCATCGTCGCGGCCTGTAACGAAGAACATGCCAATTCCTATGATGAGGCGCAGGCGCTCAACGGCGAATACCTGCAAAGGCTCATCAACGAGCAGGGCGTGAAGGTTCGCAACTTCAACGACGACGTCTGGGACGGCTTCGGCGAAGGTGCCAAGGAAGTGTTCGAGGAATTGCGCGACCATTCGGCCTTGGCGGCGAAGATCGACGATGCATTCCAGGCCAATCTGCGGGAAATCGGCGAAATGATGGCACAGTTCGAGATCACTTTCGTGAACCAGCGTAACCGCGTTCTGGGGCTGGGCTGATCCCGTTCCAGATGACATGAATTGAGAGTGGGGTTTCGACCCCACTCTTTTTCGATATATCGGCACGCAAAGCCGTGTTTATGTATTGGTGAAGATGCGACGGAACCCAATGGGAGGGGATCAATGACCGAGGCCGGGGCAACGGAGATTCCGCGAGTCGGGCAGCCTGCGCTCGTGGTGCGGATTTTTGGATGGTCAATGCTCGCCTTGCTGGCGTCATTGCTTGTCAACAATCTGCTGGTGGTTTGGTTCGATTACCCCGGTATGGCGGCATTGTGGAACGGCAGTGGCGCCGAGGGGGCCTGGCTCAATGCTTTGGTGTATGCGGCGTTCCTTCTCGTGGGTTGGGCTTATGTCCTTGCAACGCGCGACAACTCTCTGAGATGGGAGGCAATGCGCATTCACGGGTTCAATATGTATCTGGTCAGAGCGCTGTTCTGGTGTGTTTTGTTGGTCGGTGTCGCGGATGTGACCGTGGCTTTCATGCGGGTTGAGAGTCTGCTGGAAATCTTCGTCGGCGACGATTTCGCACGCAATTTCAGAAGGGCATCTTGGGTCGGTGTCTATATCCACTATCCGCTTGTGATTCTGGGCTTCGTGATTGCGCTCTTCTCGCGAACGCTGGGGTTTACGTGGCTGGCACTGATGATCGTTCTGGCCGAACTGGGCATCGTGGTATCACGCTTTGTCTTCTCCTATGAACAGGCCCTGATGGGTGATCTGGTGCGTTACTGGTATGCGGCGCTCTTTCTGTTCGCAAGCGCCTATACCCTGTTCGAGGACGGTCATGTCCGCGTTGACGTTCTCTATTCCGGCTTTGGGCCGGCGAAGCGCGGGTTTTTCAATGCCTGGGGTACGATCTTTCTGGGTCTTTCCACGGCGTGGGTGATCCTTGTCATCGGGTTCAACGGCAAAAGCTCGATCATCAACTCGCCTTTTGCGAATTTCGAGATTTCGCAATCGGGGAGCAACGGAATGTTCGTCAAATACCAGATGGCGTTGTTTCTGGGCATTTTCGGGATCACCATGTTGATCCAGTTCGTCAGTTATCTATTCGAGTCCGTCGCCGATTGGCGGGACGAACCGGGGCGCCGCGAAGTCGCCGCATCCATCGAGCATTAACGGAAGGCAGGCACTGTGGAACTCTACTTTCTCGCACTTCTGATCTTTCTCATGGCCTTTGCCTTGGGCTCGGGCTATCCGGTTGCCTTTGCGTTACCGGGGGCGGCGATCATAACGATCGCGGCCGCTGCGGGGACCGGATACATTTTTGCTGGGACCACCGACGCCTTCTTCCATTCCGGTGGGCCGCAGCAATGGCTGTCGGCAGGGGTGACGAACCTGCGAGGTGTGTATTGGGAGGTCGAGCGCGATACGCTGATTGCGATTCCGCTTTTCATCTTCATGGGCATCATGTTGCAGCGGTCGAAGATTGCCGAGGATCTCCTTGTCACGATGGCAAAGCTGTTCGGACCGGTGCCGGGGGGATTGGGCATCTCGGTGGTCTTCGTGGGTGCGTTGCTGGCAGCGACGACTGGGATCGTCGGCGCGACGGTTGTCGCGATGGGGTTGATCAGCCTGCCCGCCATGCTGCGCAACAAGTATTCTCCCAGTCTTGCCACCGGCACGATTGCCGCGTCTGGCACGCTGGGCCAGATCATTCCGCCCTCGATCGTGCTCATCATTTTGGCCGATCAGCTTGCCAGTGCGACGGACCAGGCCGGCACGTTGCGCTCGAACCTGTACAAGGCTGCAACTGGCGAATTCTCGATGCCGTCGATCTTTGGTGTGAGTTCGACCAGCGCGGGGGAAATGTTTCTGGGCGCGCTGGTTCCGGGTGTCCTGCTGGTCCTGCTTTACATGGGCTATATTCTGGTCTCGGCGCTTCTCAATCCCAAATCCGCGCCGGCGGTGCAAAGCGACGAGGATTTTGACTTGAGGTTCTGGGGGCGGGTCGCGGTAACGCTTATCCCGCCGCTGACACTCATCTTCCTTGTCCTCGGGTCCATCATCTCAGGAGTCGCCACTGTGAACCAGGCCGGTGCGATCGGGGCGTCGGGCGCGCTCATCATGGCCGGTTATCGTCTGCCCGAGAAGGGGAGCAAACATCTCTATACGCCGGCGGTCCTCGCGCTTGCAGCGCTTGCCGCACTTGCCGTTCTGCTCAACACCTATGAAATGAACGTCAAGTCGATCGATAGCCCGGAAGAGGCAACGGGCATCATGCTCGGGGCCGTGGCCTCCGCGACCTTGCTCTTGTCGCTTATCTGGTCGGGTTGGCGGGTACTCAGGATCGAAGCGACCATGCATGGCGTGATGCTCGAGACCGCCAAAACATCGAGCCTTGTTTTCATCATTCTACTCGGTGCCGCGATGCTGACCTCAGCGTTCCGAGCCTTTGGTGGTGAGGAGTTGGTCCGCGAGTTCCTGAACAGTCTGCCCGGCGGGTTCTGGGGCCAGTTCATCATCGTGATGCTGGTGATCTTTATCCTTGGCTTTTTCCTCGATTTCATCGAGATCGCGGTGGTGGTTGTTCCCATCGTGGCTCCCATCCTTCTGGCAGATCCGGGGGCGAATATCACGGCTGTATGGTTGGGGGTGATGATCGGTCTGAATCTCCAGACATCATTTCTCACCCCACCCTTTGGTTTCGCGCTGTTCTATCTTAGGGGAGTGGCGCCGCAATCTGTGCGAACGGTGCAGATGTACAAAGGGGTGGTCGCCTTCATCACGTTGCAGCTTGTCGCGCTGGCCATCGTGGGATCATACCCGCCGCTGGTGAACTATCTGCCCAGCCGATCATCGTTCCTGTCGGAAACGGCCCCGCCGCCCAAGAACCCCAGGCTGCAATATTGCATCGAGGACTATACGGCGGAGCAATTCACCGAGGACAACACTGTGGCGCAGGTGATTGCCGACGCCGAGGCGCTAGACCTTTCGGCTCTACCCCGGCGCCTTCAGAATGACTTGACAGGCAGTTTCGAAAGCGCGGCGCAGGCACTGGAAGAGTTTGACCGGATCATCGAGAGTGAGGCCGCTGTGAAGGCAGCGGCTGGCGACTATCGCCCGATTCAGCGCGAGGTGCGCGCGATCGAAAAGCAAATCCTCAAACACAGTGAAGAAGCCCAGCTGTTGCAAACGCGGATTGGGCGGATGCGTGATGAGACACAGGCCACACTCCGGGCGGCTCTCGAAGCGCAACGCGAGGGCACTCTGGACAAGATCCAACGTCTGGAGGCGCAAATTCCCGAAGATTGGGAAGAGGTGCATGACGATTTTGCCGAACTGACCAATGCAGAACAGCAGGCTCGCAACATGTATCGGCGTAATGCCGATACGGCGTGGGCGGCTCCGGCGGAGGTTTTGAGCATTCTGCAGGCCAATGATCAGTTCGAGGCGTTGGAAAGCGATCTGCGCGATCTGCGTGCGGTCGTGGAGTCCGCCGAGGAAGGCGACCCGTCCGCAATGGAGGCGGTCGAGGCTCTGGAAGAGCGTTTCAGAGAGGTTGAAGGCGCCGGTGACATAAGCTCTGCCCTCGGACGAGTGCGAAGGGATCTTCGGCCAAACCGCTTTGAAGGGGAGTCGGCCATCGAGGAACTTGGTGAGGCCATATCGGAATACGAGACGCAGAAGGACTGGCGCACAGAAGCCGAAGGACTTGAACCCGGGCTCGAAGCCTATCTCGACGGTATCCGTGATACTTTGGGCATTCGCTCGCAATCCAGGCTGACACGGGAACAGGCCCTTTACATGGCGTCGTGCAGCTCGGTTCACCGCGACCTGTCGCTGAACTTCTGACATTTGCGGGCGGGGCGGCAAGAATACCGGCCCGCCTGACTGCCGGGGACCACTGTCATGCTTGACGGGATCAGGATCATCGAGGTCGAGGGGCTAGGCCCCGGGCCATTCGCGGCAATGACGCTGGCCGATCTCGGCGCCGATGTGGTGGTGGTGCACCGCAAGGTGGGCAACCCGACGCCTGGCGTGCCGGAGCGGTCTCTGCTCGACAGGGGCAAACGCTCGATCGCACTTGATCTCAAGGATGCGGATGATCTCGCGGTGTTCCGGCGACTGGTGGCCTGCGCGGACGGGCTGATCGAAGGGTTTCGCCCAGGCGTGATGGAAAAGCTCGGGATCGGCCCGGCAGAGTGCCACGCGATCAACCCCGCACTCGTCTTTGGGCGGATGACTGGTTGGGGGCAGGAGGGGCCGCTCAGCCATGCAGCGGGGCATGATCTCAATTACATCTCGATGTCGGGTGCACTCTGGTATGCGGGCGTGCCGGGTGAGCCGCCGGTCACGCCGGCGACGCTGGTTGGGGATATCGGTGGTGGGGCGCTATATCTCGTGGTGGGCATGCTGGCGGGGATCATGCAGGCCCGAGCGACGGGGCGGGGTACGGTGGTCGATGCGGCGATCTATGACGGCTCGGCCCACATGATGAACCTCCTGATGTCCTTGCGGCAGGGTGGGGGTATGCCCGAGACCCGGGGACAAGGCATTCTCGACGGGCCGCATTGGTGCCGCAGCTACCGCACAAGCGATGGCGGCTGGATTTCCGTGCAATGTCTTGAGCCGAAATTCTATGCGGTTTTCCTTGAGCTGCTTGGGCTTCATGATGACGCGGATTTCGCGGGCCAGTTCGATCGAGACCTTTGGCCGAGGGCGACAGAACGGTTGGTTTCGGTTTTCGCGACAAGGACCCGGGATGAATGGGAGGCGCTTTTTGCGGGGACCGATGCCTGTGTCGCGCCGGTGCTGAGCCCGGACGAAGCGGCTGCCCATGCGATGAACGCCGCGCGTGGGACGTGGTCCGCGCCGGACGGAGTGTTGCAGGCGGCGCCTGCGCCGAGATTCTCCAGGCAGCCCGACTGGCAGCCCAAAGCTGCACCCGCGCGCGGAGAGCACACGGACGAGATTTTGGCCGAGCTGGCGAAAAACTGAATTTCCCCGCAACTTGAGGCCGTCGCATGCAGTTTCGCTCAAGAGGGTAAAGCGGGGCTTAACGGGTGGTTCGGGGCGAATCAGGGCGTTTCAATCACCGGGCGGATTGAGCGCCAGCCATATCACTGCCAAGGCAGCCACGCCCAGCACCGCTAGCGTGGTCGGACCGAGGCCAAAGAGCTCGGACAGCGCGGAAATCAGGAAGGCCAGAGCCGACGTGGAGAGCGTGATCGCAACCATCCAGAGCGACATGATCCGTCCGCGCAGATGGTCTTCGAGCCGGGCCTGGATGCCGATCTGGAGCGATACACCGACATAGGTTCCCGCAAAGCCGGTCAGCGGGGCCAGAGCCAGCGCGACCCGGAAATCGGGCGCAAGGGTCAGGCCCGCCGTGGCGACGAAACCCATCGCGATCACGCCAAAGCGCAGGGCGGGCAGGCGCAAGAGCTGCGCGCCCGCGACCACCTGGAACACGGCCGCCAGAAGAGCACCGGCTCCCACCGCCGAGGTGAGCAGACCAAGCCCCTGCGCGCCTTGCGCGAACTCACCGTCGGCAATAAGCGCAAGTATCTCGCCCACTGCTCGCACCGGCCCAAGTGCCACCACGGTGAGGATCAGCGCACGGCGCACGGGCCATCGTGCCCAACCTGCGCGCAAGCCTTCGCCAAGATCGGCCAGATAGCTTTTGCGGGGGCCGTTTTCCTCGGTTTCACGGGGGGATAGCGTAGCTGCGATGAAGAGGTTGGGCAGGAAGAGCGCAGTCGAGATAACCGCCGTTGTCAGTGTGCCGAACCCCGCGATCATGGCGCCGCCGATGGCGGGGCTGATGATCCGGCCGACGTTGAAGTTGAGCGCGGCCAGCGCCACGACCGAGCCGATGAGCGGGGGCTCGACGAGTCGTGGCCCGAGTGACTGGCGCACCGGATGATAGGCAGAAATGACCATGCCGAAAAGCAGCGCGATACCCAGGATGGGCAGCGGCGCAAGCCCGCCTGCGAACATCAGTATGAAAAGTGCAGCAGGGCAGATCAGCAGCCCGGCGGACACCCACCAGTAGATGGTGAGGATTGGCACGCGATCGGTCAGGACGCCGAAGAACGGTGACGTGACAGCGACGGGGGCGAGGGAGGCGGCGGCGGTGAGGCCGACGAAACTGGCCGAGCCGGTTTCGTCCCATGCCAGCCACGAGAGCAGCACGCGGAAGATCCAGTTGCCGTTCACACCCGCCACTGCACCGATGAAATAGCGTCGGAACCCCGCGTGGGCAAAAGCCAGGCGGGCGCTCATCGTTTTGATTTCTTTGGAGAATTTCGCATTCAGTCGTCCTCTGCCGCCCAGAGTAGCGCCGGGGGCGGGGGCTGCAAGGGCACAAAGGCATTTAGTTTGTGCTGACGCTACGTCCGGGCCGGTTAACGGGGGCCGGAAAAGCCCGGATCAGGGGGGTGACATCCGGCTGACATTCGGCTGCCACCCGGCTGCCGGGCCAATCCTGCCAAAGGGTTGCGCCAAGGCGTTAACCGGGCGTTCGGTGACGAGGATGGGCGTTGCCGCGGGATGCCCTAGAAATCGAGATTCTCCACCGAGAGCGCGTTCTTCTGGATGAACTCGCGCCGGGGTTCGACCACGTCGCCCATGAGCTTGGTGAAGAGGTCGTCGGCCTCGGCCATTTCATCGACCTTGACCTGCAGGAGCGTGCGTTCATCGGGGTCGAGCGTGGTTTCCCAGAGTTGATCGGGGTTCATCTCGCCCAGTCCCTTGTAGCGTTGCAGGGTAAAGCCCTTTTCGCCCTCGTCGAGGATCGCCGAGAGCAGGGTCAGGGGGCCGTGGATCACCTGTTCGCGGTCCTTGCGCACCAATGTCGCCGGCTGGCCATAGATCTCTTGCAGGCTTTCGGTGAAGTTCCCGGTGCGGCGGGCCTCGCCGCCGCGCAGGATCGGGCCGTCGATGGTGCGCACCTCTTCCACGCCGCGCAGGATGCGCGCGAGGCGGATACCGTGATCCTGGGTGATGCGGCCCTGCCAGCCGCGTTCGTATTCCAGCGCGATGAGGTTGAGCCGCGCGGCCACGCGGTCGGCCACGCCTTGCAGGTCGGAGTCGATCGCGCCGGGCACGAAGGCCCCGGCGATGGCGGCCTGTTCGAGGATGTGGCGCGGGTAATGCGTGGGAAAGGCATCGAGCACGCGTTTCAATTGCCGCGCCTCGTCAACCACGCGCACAAGGTCGGCCCCGGCGACCTCGGCCCCCGATCCGAGCCGCAGGATGGCGGTCTCCACGCCCTGCTGGATCAGGTAATCGTTAAGCGCGCTTTCGTCCTTGATATAGACTTCGGACTTGCCGCGCCCGACCTTGTAGAGCGGGGGTTGCGCGATATAGAGATGGCCGCCCTCGATCAGTTCGGGCATTTGCCGGTAGAAGAAGGTGAGCAGAAGCGTGCGGATATGCGCGCCGTCCACGTCGGCATCGGTCATGATGATGATCTTGTGATAGCGCAGCTTCTTGATGTCGAATTCGTCGCGGCCGATTCCGGTGCCCAGTGCCATGACGAGGTTGCCGATTTCCTGGCTCGACAACATCCGGTCGAAGCGGGCGCGTTCCACGTTCAGGATCTTGCCCTTGAGCGGCAGGATCGCCTGCGTGGCGCGGTCGCGCCCGGTCTGGGCCGAGCCGCCCGCCGAGTCGCCCTCGACGATGAAAAGCTCGGTCTTGGAGGGGTCCTTTTCCGAACAGTCCTTGAGTTTCCCGGCAAGGAAATTCACGTCCATCGCCGTCTTGCGGCGGGTCAGGTCGCGTGCCTTGCGCGCCGCTTCGCGGGCGAGCGCCGCCTCGATGATCTTGCCGACGATCAACTTGGCCTCGCCCGGGTTTTCCTCGAACCATTCCGAGAGTTTCTCGGTCATCAGGTTCTCGACCGCCGGGCGGACCTCGGAGCTGACCAGCTTGTCCTTGGTCTGGGAGCTGAATTTCGGGTCGGGCACCTTGACCGAAAGCACACAGGACAGCCCCTCACGGGCGTCGTCGCCGGTAAAGTTCACCTTTTCCTTTTTCGCGATCCCGCTTTCCTGCGCGTATTTGCCGATGGTCCGGGTCAGCGCGGCGCGAAAGCCCGCCATGTGGCTGCCGCCGTCGCGCTGGGGAATGTTGTTGGTAAAGGGCAGCACGGTCTCGTGATAGCTGTCGTTCCACCACATCGCGACCTCGATGCCGATCTCGTCACGCTCGCCGGACACATAGATCGGCTCGGGGATCATCGGGGTCTTGTGGCGGTCGATATACTTGACGAACTCCTTGACCCCGCCTTCGTAGAATAGATCGGTTTCAAGCGGCTCGGCCGGGCGTTCGTCGCGCAGGATGATGCGCACGCCGGAATTGAGAAAGGCCAGCTCGCGCAGGCGCTTTTCGAGGGTTTCGAAGGAGTAGTCGAGGTTGGAAAAGGTGGTGGTGGAGGCGAGGAAGCGCACCTCGGTGCCCTTGCGGCCATTGGCATCGCCCACGACGCGCAGATGTTCGACGGTTTCGCCACGTTCGAACCGGGCGTAATGCTCCTTCCCGTTGCGCCAGATGCGCAGGTCGAGCCAGTCGGAAAGCGCGTTGACCACCGACACGCCGACCCCGTGCAAACCGCCCGAGACCTTGTAGGAATTGCTGTCGAACTTGCCGCCGGCGTGGAGCTGGGTCATGATGACCTCGGCCGCGCTCACCCCTTCTTCGGTGTGGATATCGACGGGAATGCCGCGACCGTTGTCGGACACGGAAACCGATGAATCGGCATGGATCGTGACGGCGACATGGTCGGCATGACCGGCCAGCGCCTCGTCGATGCCGTTATCGACCACCTCGTAGACCATGTGATGCAGCCCCGAGCCGTCATCGGTGTCACCGATATACATGCCGGGACGCTTGCGAACCGCATCCAGGCCCTTGAGAACCTTGATGGAATCCGCACCGTATTCGGGGGTCTGCTGCTCGTTTTCGGACATGTCCGCGCCTTGGCTGTTTTTGCTATCATCTTATACGATTTCCGGCAGGGAATGTTAAGGGCAGAGGCATGTTTTCCGCCTGTGCAAATGCCGGCCGGATCGCAGGTCAGGTCAAGGGTATGACGAGCCCTACGAGGATCAGCAGACTGCCCGACACGATGTTGAGCCGACGCAGGGCGTGCGGGCTTTGCAAGAGCCGTCGCGCGCGGTCGAGAAAGAGCGCCAGGCCGAGATTGCCCAGCATGGGCACGATGGCCGAAACCGCGAGGATGGCGGCGATATCCGGGCCCGTGACGCGGGTCAGGTCGAAAAAGCCGGGCAAAACGCCCATGTAAAAGAGGATCGCCTTTGGGTTGCCGATCATCGCGGCAAGGCCGACGCCGAACCCGGCCAGTTGGCCCGGACGGGTCAGGCGGCTGTCGCGTTCGGGGCGATCGGCGGGGCGGCGGACGAGCATGAGGCCCATGACAATGAACACCCCCGCCGCCACCCAGTGCAGCAGTTCGAGCAGGTCTCCGTAAAGCGAGAGCACCCAGGCCAGGCCGAAGATCGCGCAGAGCGGCCAGAGCAGATCGCCCAGCGCGACGCCCACGGCCAGCGGCCAGGCGCCGGGCATTCCACCCGAGAGTGCCCGTGCGATGAGCGCGACCCAGACCGGGCCGGGAATGACCCAGAGCGCGGCCATGCCGCCCGCATAGAGCAGAAGTGCCTCGGGTGTGACCGTCATGTGCATGATCCGGTCTGGCGGGTGTGGCTGAGGCCCGTTTCCTCGGTCACTTCGATCCGCTGGGCGCGGTCGCCCAATTCGGCGAACAGCTCGGGGCCGGTGCCGGTCATCCAGGCCTGCGCGCCGAGCGCGCAAAGCTCATCGTAAAGCGCCGCGCGGCGGGTGGCGTCGAGATGGGCCGCGACCTCGTCGAGCAGGAGGATCGGCGGCGCACCGAAATCGCGGGCCAGCGCGCGGGCGTTGGCGAGGATGAGGGAAATCAGCAGCGCCTTCTGCTCGCCGGTCGAACAGTCGCGGGCCGGGATGCCCTTGGCCGCGAACGTGCCGACAAGGTCGGTGCGGTGCGGGCCGACGAGGCTGCGCCCTGCGGAGAGATCGCGCATGCGGCCGTCGGCCAGCGCGTGGGCGAGATCGTCTGCATCCGCGGGCATTTCGCCTTCGCTTTGCGCGAGGGCCAGGTCCGCGGCGGGAAAGGCGGTTTCCGACTCCGATTGCGCCGCGGCGAGGTGATCGAGCGCGGCCAGCCGGTTGGCATGGATCGCGGCACCCGCCTGTGCCATCTGGCGTTCGAGCGCGAGATACCAGTGCGGATCGCGCACCATGTCCTTGAGGAGCTGGTTGCGCTGGCGCATCGTCTTTTCATAGGCAAGACTCACCTCGCCATGATCGGGAAAGAACGACAGCGTCATGCGGTCGAGAAACCGCCGCCGCCCCTCGGCTCCCTCGATCCAGAGGCGATCCATCGCGGGGATCAGCCAGAGCACGCGCGCGATCCGGCCCAGCGCGGCCTGCGGGGCCGGTTTGCCGTCGATCCGCACCTGCCGGGGCTGGGCGTCCTCGGACCAGGTTTCGACCTCGTGAAGCTGGCCCTGGCTGTGCAGATGGCCGGTGAGCTTCCAGCCGAGCGCCTCGGGGCGCCGGGCCATCTCCTGTGCCGCTGCGCGCCGCAAGCCGCGCCCGGGAGAGAAGAGCGAGACGGCCTCGATCAGGTTGGTCTTGCCCGCACCGTTGGGCCCATGGATCGCCACGGGGCGCGCATCCACGTCGATCACCGCACGCTTGTGCGAGCGGAAATGCGACAGGGCAAGATGGGTGAGCGCGAGGGTCATAGTTCAGTGCTATCGGTTCAGGGCGATGCATTCTAGCAACAAAAAAAGCCCCGCAAGAGCGGGGCTTTCTCTGCATCAGGTCACGGCTTGGTATCGCCGGAGGGCCTGATGGCCTCGAAATTCGAGGTCTTGAAGTGGATGTTTCCAGAGCCACATCACGATTATAAATGGGCATCGGTTTAGAGAAAGTCAATGATCAAAGCCCTAGTGCTGCTAGCATACAGGCTTGTATTTTTCTCAAACTATCGTTGGAAACAGTTTTTGTCTGGTAAGATCTGCGACCGTTGCCGTCGCGCCCTAAGCTGAACAGATCGACGCGTTCGAAGCTGAGAGCATAGATCATATCGCCTTTGACCCAACACGATTTCGCTGCCCATCGCTCTGGGAGATCAACCTCGATCTCTATCTCGCAGTGATACGGCATTACCGGTTTCGGTGCTGTCGTGCTTAGTGGAACAACAGTTACCAAGTTGGGGCGTTGTTTGATGGGTTTGGATACAACAACACAAGGTCGCGACTTCACCATTTCCGGTTCTTTGAAACTCTTATCAAAACGAACAAGGACCAGTGTTCCCTGTTTCGGGTGATATCGCAGCGCCATAGGGGCGTATCACACCCGCATGGGCATGACGACATAGACGGCGGAGGTGTCGTTGCCTTCGCGCATCAGGGTCGGGTCGCCGGAGGAGTTGAACAGGAAGACGGCGTTTTCGCGATCGACCTGGCTGGCGATCTCGAGCAGGTACTTGGCGTTGAAGCCGATCTCCAGCCGCTCGTCGCCATAGGCCACGGCCAGTTCTTCCTCGGCGGCGCCGCTGTCGGGGGCGTTGACCGAGAGGGTGAGCTTGTCCTCTTCGAGGGTCAGCTTCACCGCGCGCGACCTTTCGGAGGACACGGTGGCGACCCGGTCCACGGCATGGGCGAATTCGCTGGCGTCCACTTCGAGCCGCCGGGTGTTGCCCTGCGGAATGACGCGGGTGTAATCGGGGAAGGTGCCGTCGATCACCTTGGAGGTCAGGGTGATGTCGGGCGTGGCAAAGCGCACCTTGGTCTCGCTGACCGACACGGCGATCTGGGTGTCGTCATTGTCCAGCAGTTTGCGCAACTCGCCCACGGTCTTGCGCGGGATGATCACGCCGGGCATTTCGCCCGCGCCCTCGGGCAGGTCGGCGTCGATCCGCGCGAGGCGATGGCCGTCGGTGGCCACGCAACGCAGAACGCGCCCGCCATCGGACTCGGCGACATGCATGTAGACCCCGTTGAGGTAATAGCGCGTTTCCTCGGTGGAAATGGCGAATTTCGACTTGTCGAAAAGCCGCCGCAGCACCGGCGCGGGGGCCGAGAAATTCGAGCTGTATTCCGACGACGCCATCACCGGGAAATCCTCTTTCGGCAGCGTGGCGAGGTTGAAATGCGACCGGCCCGCAGCGACCGAGAGGCGGCCCGCGGCACTGTCGTCGGTGAGCGTGACCAGCGCGCCATCGGGCAGTTTGCGCACGATCTCGTGCAGCGTCACCGCCGAGACCGTGGTGGCGCCGGCGCGTTCGACCTGTGCCGGGGCACGATCCACCACCTCGATATCGAGATCGGTGGCGCGGAAATGGACATCCGCCCCCTCGGCCTCGATCAGGACATTGGCCAGGATCGGGATCGTGTTGCGGCGTTCGACGACCGATTGCGCCTGGGCCACCGCCTTCAAGAGCGCGCCGCGTTCGATGCTGAATTTCATACCCTCACTCCGTATCCGTCTGGCCGGGAGCGGAACCCTAGCCGTTTCCCCTGCCCGTGCAAGGGTATTGTGGGTGTTTTCGGGTGTAACACGCGGCAGGTCAAGAGCGTGGCCTCACCGGGGAGCATGACCCGGCTCAGGCTTCGAGCGTGCGGCGCAGCAATTCGAGGTCTTCGGCGATCTGACCGTCCTGGGCGCGCAATTCCTCGATCCGGCGCACGCCGTGCATGATCGTGGTGTGATCGCGCCCGCCGAAATGGCGCCCGATCTCGGGCAGCGAACGGCTGGTCAGTTGCTTGCACAGATACATCGCCACCTGGCGCGGGCGGGCGAAACTGCGCAGGCGCTTGGGCCCGATCATGTCCGAGAGGCGGATGTTGTAATGCTCGCTCACCTTGCGCTGAATCTCTTCCACGGTGATCTTGCGCTCGGATGCGCGCAGCACGTCGGCAAGGCAATCCTGCGTCAGGTCGAGGGTGATCTCGCGCCCGACGAGCGAGGCGAAGGCGAAGAGCCGGGTCAGCGCACCTTCGAGCACGCGCACATTGGTGGAAATTCGGTGGGCGAGGAATTCGAGCACGCCATCGGCCAGCACCAGGTCGGGATATTGCATGCGCTGGGCCTCGACCTTGGATTGCAGGATGCCAAGGCGCAATTCGTAATCGGTGGGGTGCAGATCGACGACAAGGCCGCATTGCAGTCGGCTCTTGATCCGGTCCTCGAGATCCTTGATTTCGCCCGGGGCGCGGTCGGCGGAGATGATGATCTGCCGGTTCTGGTCCACCAGGGCATTGAAAGTGTGGAAGAATTCCTCTTGCGTGGAATCCTTGCCGGCGATGAACTGTACATCATCGACCATGAGGACATCGACAGAGCGGAACAGTTCCTTGAAATCCATCATCTTGCGGTCGCGCAGCGCCTGCACGAAGCGATACATGAACTGTTCGGCCGAGAGATAGACGACGTTGAGATCGGGGCGGCGCGCGAAAAGCTCATGCGCGATGGCATGCATCAGGTGGGTTTTGCCGAGCCCGACCCCGCCATAGAGAAACAACGGGTTGAAGGTGACTGCACCGCCTTCGGCGACGCGACGGGCGGCGGCATGGGCCAGCTCGTTCGGCTTGCCCACGACGAAACGGTCGAAGGTGAACCGGGCGTCGAGCGGCGCCGCGGGCAGCAGGTCGTCGCGCACCGTCGGCCGGGCCGGTGCATGGACCGGCGGGCCGGCCTGGCCGTTCGCGGCCGGCGTGGCCTGTTGTGCGGCGGGCCGGGCCTCGGCCCTGGCGGAGCCGTCGGCCACTTCGAACCGGATGCGGCGCACGTCGACGCCGGCGGCCGACATCTGGTAGCGGATCACATCGCCGAAATTCTGGCTGACGTAATTGCCCAGAAAGCTCGTGGGAACATGAAATGTGGCGACACCGTCACAGAGGTTGTCGAATTGCAGCGGTTCGATCCAGTTCTTGAAATTGTTGCGTCCGACCGTTTGCAGGAGTGTTTGCTGAACCTGTCCCCATTGCTCTTGTGTCATCTGTCCCCGATCCAAGATTTCATTCCCTCAAGCAGCGGATCAACACATGATCCGCCGCCACGCGGATCACGGCACGAAGTAAAGATGCATGGCCAACACTCACCCGTGACCTGGCCACAGCGGCAGGCCGAACACACGGTCGATGACCAACATCATCGCGCGTCACAACACCCGAGGGTCTGGCAGGTCATTCCAACCGCCATGATCACACCCGAGGCGTGACGCAGAACTGGACAAGATTCAGCAGCAGCAGCTAGCTAAAACACAGACACGGGCAGCCCCGTTTTCCGGCGCTGTAAATGCCCTCTGCATGGCTTGTCCCCCAAGTGCGATGTGACTCGCAGGGTCGAAATTAGCAACATGCGCAGCGCAGGGGCAACGAAACTTCACGCTTGACTCTGTCTTTTCGGGGAAAGAATCTCGCAAGTCCTTTGAAGTCAATGAAATATGGGGCGCAAGAAAAAAGGGCGCACCGCGAGGCGCGCCCTTGGACGGATGAAACTGTGCCGTGACGCCTTAGCCGAGAGCCTTGACCCGGGCAGAGAGGCGCGACATTTTCCGCGCGGCGGTGTTCTTGTGATAGACGCCCTTGGTCACGCCACGCATCAGTTCGGGCTGGGCGGCGCGCAGGGCGGTCTGTGCCGCTTCCTTGTCGCCCGAGGTGATCGCTTCCTCGACGCGGCGCAGGAAGGTGCGGATGCGCGAGCGGCGAGCCTTGTTGACGGCGAAGCGGCGTTCGTTCTGGCGGGCGCGCTTCTTGGACTGTGGTGTATTGGCCATGTGTCGGGACCTTTCGTCGGTTCGGTTCAATTTCTATGCGTGAAACCGCCCGAACGGGCCCCGGCGTCGTCCGGATGAGTCTTGCCTGAGCGGGCATCACGCGCATGTCTGGCGCGCTTAATACGCAATTCCGCGGGAAATGCAATCGCCAAAACCGCCCGTGCCGTTTTTCGCCGTCGCGCCGGGGGCCATGCTCTGGCCCTTGGGCATAATCTGCCCTAAAGAGGGGCCATGATCCTGAGTTTCGGCAAGAAGGCTGGCGAAGTGAACGAAAATCACCGGGGACGCATGACGCGCGAAGGCATCCGCATTCATGACGAGGCGGATTTCGCGGGTATGCACAAGGCGGGCGAACTGGCCGCGCGCATTCTCGACGAGGTGGCGGAACACGTGTTCCCCGGCCAGACCACGGGCGAGATCGACCGCATCATCGAGGAGCGGGTGAAGGCGGCGGGCGCGAAATCGGCCACGATCGGTTACAAGGGCTATCAGCATGCCTCCTGCATCAGCGTGAACCACGTGGTCTGTCACGGGATTCCGGGCGACAAGCTTCTCAAGGACGGTGACATTCTCAACATCGACGTGACCGTGATCGTCGATGGCTGGTTCGGGGACACGAGCCGGATGTATGTGGCTGGCAAGCTCAGCCGCAAGGCCGAGCGGTTGATCCAGGTGACGCATGACGCCCTGATGAAAGGGATCGAGGCGGTGAAGCCCGGCAACACCTTCGGCGATATCGGCCACGCGATCCAGACCTTTGTCGAAGGGCACCGGATGAGCGTGGTGCGCGATTTCTGCGGTCACGGGCTGGGCCGGGTGTTTCACGCGCCGCCCAACGTGCTGCATTACGGGCGCGCTGGCACCGGGCCGGTGCTCGAGGAGGGCATGTTCTTTACCATCGAGCCGATGGTCAACCTGGGCCGCCCCGAGACCAAGGTTCTGGCCGATGACTGGACCGCGGTGACCCGCGACAAGTCCCTCTCGGCGCAGTTCGAGCATTCGGTGGGGGTGACGGCCGAGGGGGCCGAGATCTTCACCCTGTCGCCTGCGGGCAAGTTTCACCCGACCTGGTGCTGAGTTTTCGGACTGTCCGCTGCGCGCGGGCGCGCATCGGAAACGTGCCGTCACTTCCATTGCCCTGCCGTGGCCAATCCGGGCAAGCTGCGTCAGACTGCCCGGGCGGGGCAGTGCGCCCCGGGCGGAGGAGCGCGATGCTTGCGGCAGAGGAAAGACCCGGGGCGGGGATGGTGATCCCGATCCTGTCGGCGGCGAATTTCATCATCGGCATCGGGGCTTTCCTGGTGATCGGCATCCTGAGCCCGATGATTGCCGATCTGGGGGTGAGTGCCGCGCGGGGCGGCTGGATCATGACCTCCTATGCGTTGGGCTACGCGGTGCTTTCGCCGGTGCTCGTATCACTGACCGGGGGCGTCGGGCGGCGGCGGGTGATCGCCGGGGGGCTGGTGGCCTTTGCGCTGGCCTCGGCCTTGTCGGCGCTGGCGCCCAATGACATCGTTCTGAATGCCGCGCGGGTTCTGGCGGCGGCGGGCGCGGGCGTGGTGACGCCGGTGGCCGCGGCGGTGGCCGCCGGGCTGAGCGGGCCGGAGCGGCAGGGGCGGGCACTGGCGGCGGTGTTCTTTGGCCTGACGATGGCGCAGGTGGTGGGCGTTCCGGTGGGCAGTTTCCTTGCCTATCTCCTGGGCTGGCGGGCGGCGTTCGGGGTGGTGGCTGCACTTGCGTTGCCGGTGGCGGTGGCGGTCTGGGTGATGATCCCGGCGGGGCTGTCGTTTCGCCCCGTCACGTTGCGCGACTTGCGGCAGGTGCTGGTCGATGCGCGGCAGATGGCGGTGATCCTGTTCACCGCGTCCTTCCTCGGGGCGATCTATGTCGTTTACACGTTCTTTTCGCCGATCCTGACCGAAACCATGGGCTTCGGACGCAACGAGATGACGCTGGCGCTGGTGATCTACGGGCTGGGTGCGGTGGCGGGCAACCTGCTGAGCGGGCGGTTGAGCGATGCGATCGGGCCGTTCCGCACGCTGTTGATCGTAAGCGGCAGCCAGGTGATCCTGATGCCGGTCTTCTCGGTGCTGCCGCTGCCGCTTTGGCAGGTCTACCTGTTCCTTTTTCTCTGGCCCGCCTTCGGCTGGTCCTTCATGGCGGCACAGCAGGCGCGGCTGATGCGGATGGCGCCCGAGCGTGCGCCGGTCCTGATGGCGCTCAACGCGGCGTCGATCTATGTCGGCGCGGCGCTGGGTTCGGCCCTTGGCGGGCTGGTCCTGGCGGGTTGGGGCATGGCGGCGCTGGGCCTTGGCGGGGCGGTGGCGGCTGGCTGGGCCACGCTGCATCTCATGGCCACCCGCGGGATGGAGGACGCCGCGCGGGCAGGCTGATGGTCAGCCCGCCGGGGGCACGGCGCGGCGGTAGAGATGCCATGTCGCGTGGCCGAGCCATGGCAGGACCAGGACCAAGCCGAGGAAGAAGGGCAGCGACCCCAGTGCCAGCAGGATCGCCACGGTGAGGCCCCATGCCGCCACGGTGAACGGGTTCTTGCGGGCCACGCGCAGCGAGGTGGCCACGGCGACGGGCAGGCCGGGGGCGCGGTCGATCAGCATCGGGAAGCTGAAGGCCGCGGTAACCAGCACGAGCGCGGCAAAGACAGCGCCCACGCCGCAGCCGATCACGATCATCGCCCAGCCGGCGGGCGTGGTCAGCACGGCCTGAAGGAAGGCGAGGGGCGAGTCGGGCTCGATCGGGCCGACCGTGGTCAGGTAGATGCCAAAGGCGGCGCCCATCCAGGCCAGGAAGATGGCGAAGAGGTAGAGCCCCAGCACGATGACGGGTGCAATCGTGGTGCGGCGCAGATGGCCGAGCGCGGCGGGCCAGGTGACCTCCTGCCCCAGTTCGGATTGTCGGCTGAGCTCGTAGTAAAGGATCGCCGCGACGGGGCCGATCAGGGCAAAACCCGCAGCCAGCGGAAAGATCAGATGGACGAGCGATTGCTGAAACGCGAGGAAGGCCAGCGCGAGACCGAGCGCCGGATAGATCAGCAGCAGCGCGGCCACATCCGAGCGAAACCGCGCGGCATCATGCGCGCCGAGGCGCAGGGCCGTGCGGACGTCGTCGAGGGTGATGCGGTTCACCTCGGGCAAGTCAGTCGCGCGTTCGCTGCCGAGGCTGCGGGTCATTTCGGCAAATGCATGGCCGGCGCCGCGGACCTTGCGCGCGCCCCAAGAGGCGGGGTTTCCGATTGTCTGGACCATGAGGGCCTCCTTTCCTGTGTCGGTCGGGACAGGCGCAGACGGGATCACCGGGGTCGGTGGGCCTGTCATCCTCGAGAGCAGATTAACACGGGCAAGGGGGGTGTGCAGGTCACGATGACGCGAGCGTCAGGCGTTGTCGGCTGTCAGAAGCGTGATCGTGGTATCGCCATAGCGGCGCGCGTCGAGGGTCGTGAGGCCCTCGGGCGGGGTGACGGGGGCGCTTTCCTCCCACACGATCACGGCGCCGGGGGCGATCCAGCCGCCCGCAAGCGCGGCGGCGAGGGCCCGTTCCCCGAGGCCCCGTCCATAGGGCGGATCGAGGAAGATCAGCGTGAATGGCGCGGCAGGGCAATCGCCCAGTTTGCGCGCGTCGCGGCGGAAGAGTTTGGTTACGCCTTGAACATTGCAGATCTCGATATTGCGGCGGATGAGGGCGCGGGATTTCACGCCGTCATCGACGAAGGTGACATGGGTCGCCCCCCGGCTGAGGGCTTCGAGCCCGAGCGCGCCGGTTCCGGCGAAAAGATCGAGCACCCGCGCACCGGTCACCGGATCGCCGAACCGCCCGCCGGCGAGGATGTTGAACAGGCTTTCGCGGGTACGGTCCGTGGTGGGGCGCAGATGCGCGCCCGCGTCGCCCTTGCCGACGCTGGCAAGTGCCCGGCCCTTGAAGGTGCCACCGACTATGCGCATGGGACAGGCCATCGTGCGGAACGAAGGGCGGGCGCTGCCCGGTCTGCTTCGCAAACCGGGCGGGGACATCGCACGTTGCCCATCACAGCAGCGCCTTCAACTCGGTCGCGGGATCGATCACGGCCGCGGGGTCGGGTGATTTGCCGCCTTCGATCAGGCGCTTGCCGATCATGTAGGCGCGCGGGTCGTTCATCGCATCGACGGCAAGGAGCGTGTCGCCCTTGAAATACCAGACCGACTGGCTGCCCTCCTTCTCGCCCTTGCGGGTGAACACGCGGTCATAGCCGGCATTCAACCCGGCGATTTGCAGCTTGATGTCATATTGATCTGACCAGAACCACGGTTTGGCAACGTAATCCTTGCCTGCGCCCAGCATGTTTTCGGCCACGCATTCGGCCTGGTCGATCGCGTTCGGCACGGATTCGAGGCGGATGCGGCTGCCGTGCCATGGAAAGGACGTGCAATCGCCCGCGGCCCAGATACGCGGATCGGAGGTGCGGCCCTGTGCATCGGTCCTGATGCCGTTCTCGATCTCGAGCCCCGCCGCCTCGGCCAGTCGGGTGTCCGGGGTGATGCCGACGCCGACGATCACGAAATCGACCTCGAGCGCGCGGCCGTCCGAAAGCCGCGCACCGCTGACGCGGGTTTCGCCCGTGAGGGTCTCGAGCCCCACGCCTTCGAGAATCTTGACACCGTGCGCGCCGTGCAGCGCGCGAAAGTAGTCCGAGGTCTCGGGCGCGGCCACCCTTTGCAGGATGCGGTCGGCCATTTCCACAAGGGTCACGTCGAGGCCCTTTTTCGCGGCCACGGCGGCGGCTTCGAGACCGATATAGCCACCGCCCACGATCAGCACCCGGCGACCGGGTGCAAATTCGGGGGCCATGGCATCGACATCGGCCAGCGTGCGCACCACGTGCACGCCCTCGAGCGCGCCGCCGATGCTGTCGGGCAGGCGGCGTGGCACCGATCCGGTGCAAAGCGCCAGCATGTCATAGCCGAGTGTTTCGCCCCCGGCGGTCACGGTGTGGCCCTCGCGGTCGATGTCCTGCACCTCGATGCCGAGCCGCAGCGTGATGTCATTCTCGGCATAGAAGCTCTCGGGACGCAGGTAGAGGCGTTCGACCGCCATCTCGCCCAGGAGGTAGGCCTTGGAAAGCGGCGGGCGCTGGTAGGGCGGGGCGGGTTCGGCGCCGATGAGGGTCACGGGGCCGGAGTGGCCGGAATTGCGCAGCTTGGCGACGAGAGAGGCGCCCGCCTGACCCGCGCCGATAACCACGATGTGAGACATTTCCTTATTCTCCCCGTTGCGTCCGCCGGGGGAGCCTATAACTTCGGCTCACGGAAACGCAACGCAAGACAGGAGAGTTACATGGCGATTTCGGTGGGTGATACGCTGCCAGGTGGCACGTTGATGAAAGTGGGGGCCGACGGCCCCGAGCCGGTCGAGCTCGAGAGCAAGGTAAAAGGCCGGAAAGTGGTGATTTTCGCGGTGCCGGGGGCGTTCACGCCGACCTGCCATTCGGCGCATGTGCCGAGTTTCCTGCGCGTCAAGGACGAGCTGGGCGCAAAGGGCGTGGACGAGGTGATCTGTGTCAGTGTCAACGACCCCTGGGTGATGCAGGCCTGGGGCGAGGCGAGCGGCGCGGCAGAGGGCGGCATCACCATGCTGGCCGATTCCTCGGGTGCTTTCACCAAGGAGATCGGCATGGATTTCGACGCGCCGCCGGTGGGCTTCGCGGGCCGGTCGAAACGCTATGCGATGCTGGTCGATGACGGGGTCGTGAAGGTTCTGAACCTCGAAGAGTCGCCGGGCACCTGCGAGATTTCGGGCGGCGAGGCAATGCTGTCGGCGCTGTGACGGTGAATTTGGCGGGGGGCGGGTTCTGCCGCCCCCCGCCTGCGCCCCCCTTGCGGGGGCTGACGGGGCAAGTGGGACATGACGGAAAAGAGCGATAACGCCGACCCGGTGTCCGATCTTTTCGTGATCGGCGGCGGCATCAATGGCTGTGGCATCGCACGTGATGCGGCGGGGCGCGGGCTGTCGGTCGTGCTGGCCGAGCAGGGCGACCTGGCGCAGGCCACGTCGTCCGCTTCGACCAAGCTCTTTCACGGGGGCCTGCGTTATCTTGAATACGGCGAGATCCGGCTGGTGCGCGAGGCGCTGCGCGAGCGCGAGACGCTCTTGCGTGCCATGCCGCATATCAGTTGGCCGATGCGGTTCGTATTGCCCTTGCACCCCGAGATGCGGTTCGAGGGCGGCACGCCGGTCTCGCGCCTGTTGGGGATCGTCATGCCGTGGCTGCGGGGGCGGCGGCCGAGATGGATGATCCGGCTGGGGCTTTTCCTTTACGACCACCTGGGCGGGCGCGAGATATTGCCCGGCACGACGCGCATCGACCTGCGGCATGCGCCCGAGGGCAAACCCCTCAGGCCGGGGATCGAGGTGGCGTTCGAATATTCTGATTGCTGGGTCGAGGATTCGCGGCTGGTGGTGCTCAATGCCCGCGACGCGGTGGCGCGGGGGGCCGAGGTGTTGACCCGGGTGCGGGTCGAGCGGGCACGGCGCGTGGGCGATCTTTGGGAGATCACGCTGCGCGATAGCGTGACCGGGCAGGAGATGACGCGGCGCGCGCGGGTTCTGGTCAACGCGGCGGGGCCTTGGGTGGGCGACGTGATCGGCGGCGTGGCCGGGGTCAACAGCACGGAGCGGGTGCGGCTGGTCCGGGGCAGCCATATCGTCACGCGCAAACTCTATGATCACGACAAGTGCTATTTCTTTCAGGGCAGTGACGGGCGGATCATTTTCGCCATTCCCTACGAGGGTGATTTCACCCTGATCGGCACCACCGATGCCGACCACCCGGATGCCGACGTGCCGCCCGTCTGTACCGAGGAGGAACAGGATTACCTTTGTGCCTTTGCGTCGGAGTATTTCGCGCGGCCGGTGACGCGCGAGGATATCGTCTGGACCTATTCCGGGGTGCGGCCGCTTTACGATGACGGCGCGGGGGCGGCCGCGGCGGCGACGCGGGATTACGTGCTGCGGCTCGACCGTGCGGGGGCGCCGCTCCTGAACGTGTTCGGGGGCAAGATCACCACCTATCGGCGGCTGGCCGAAAGCGCGATGGAAAAGCTCGGCGCGGTATTCGCCGACCTGCCCGGGCCGTGGACGGCGGGCGTGCCCCTGCCGGGCGGGGATTTCCCGGTGGACGGGGTCGAGGACTTGATCGCGCGGCTGATGCGGGAGTATCCCTTTCTGGAAGGGGGCGAGGCGCGGCGGATGGTGCGGGCCTATGGCACCGAGGCGTGGCAGATGCTGGGCGATGCGGCGACGCGCGCGGATATGGGCCGCGATTTCGGCGGGGGCTTGAGCGCGCGGGAGCTGCGCTGGCTCATGCGCCATGAATTCGCGCGACGGGCCGAGGACGTTGCCTGGCGCCGGTCGAAGCGCGGTCTGCGGATGAGTGCCGAGGAGATCGCGGCGTTGGATGCGTGGATGCGCGTGGAGGGGGAGCGATGAGTCATATCCTGGCGATTGATCAGGGCACGACGTCGAGCCGGGCGATTGTCTTTGATGCGGATATGCAGGTGGCGGCGGTCGCGCAGGAGGAATTCACCCAGCATTTCCCCGCCTCGGGCTGGGTCGAACATGACCCGGCGGATATCTGGGCCACGGTGGCGGGCACCTGCCGCGCTGCGATCGAGCGGGCGGGAATCGGCGCGGGCGACATTGCCGCCATCGGCATCACCAACCAGCGCGAGACCACGCTGGTCTGGGATCGCGACACCGGTGCGCCCATTCACAACGCCATCGTCTGGCAGGACCGGCGCACCGCCGACATGTGCCGCGCGCTGAAAGAGGCGGGGCACGAGGCGATGATCGCCGCGCGCACCGGGCTGTTGCTCGATCCCTATTTCTCGGGGACGAAACTGCGCTGGCTGCTCGATACGGTCGAGGGGGCGCAGGAGCGGGCCCGCGCCGGGCGGCTCTTGTTCGGGACGGTGGATTGCTATCTCATCTGGAAGCTGACCGGCGGGCGGGTGCATCTGACCGACGCCACCAACGCCGCGCGCACGCTGCTTTATGACATCCGCGAAGGGCGCTGGAGCGAGGAGATTTGCGCGCTTCTGGACATCCCGATGGAGATGTTGCCGCAGGTCCGCGATTGTGCCGATGATTTCGGGGTGACGCGGGCCGATCTCTTCGGGCGGGAAATTCCGATTCTGGGCGTCGCGGGCGATCAGCAGGCGGCGACGGTGGGGCAGGCCTGTTTCACGCCGGGTATGATGAAATCGACCTATGGCACGGGGTGTTTCGCACTTCTGAACACCGGCGAGGTGCCGGTGCAATCGCAGAACCGGCTCCTGACCACCATCGCCTATCAACTGGAGGGCAAGCCGACCTATGCGCTCGAAGGGTCGATCTTCATCGCCGGGGCGGTGGTGCAATGGCTGCGCGACGGCTTGAAGATCATTCGCGCGGCAAGCGAGACGCAGCCGCTCGCCGAGAAGGCCGATCCGGGACAGAACGTGATCCTTGTCCCTGCCTTCACCGGGCTGGGTGCGCCCTATTGGGAGCCGGAATGCCGCGGCGCGATCTTTGGCCTCACGCGCAACACCGGACCGGCGGAGTTCGCCCGCGCCGCGCTGGAAAGCGTGGGGTTCCAGACCCGTGACCTTCTGGAGGCGATGCGGGCCGATTGGGCGGCAGAGAGCGGGCGCGGCGATGTGGCGACCCTCAGGGTCGATGGCGGCATGAGCGCCAGCGACTGGACGATGCAGTTTCTGAGCGACATCATCGGCGCGCCGGTGGATCGGCCCGAGGGGGTCGAGACGACCGCGCTGGGCGCGGCATGGCTGGCGGGGATGCGGGCCGGGCTTTACCCGCCCATGGCGGAGTTCGCCCGGGGCTGGGCGCTGGAGCGGCGGTTCGCACCGGGGATGGACGACGCGACGCGCGCCACGAGATACGGGGCCTGGACGCGCGCGGTGCAGGCGGTGATGAAGGTCCAGGACGTGCCGGATTGAACCGGCTCCGGGCCACACCGGGCGACGGGAACCAGGGGTCGGCGCCCGCCCCGGGTGGTCAGACCCGATCAGGCGCGAGACGCCACGGCGGCTGGAAACACCATCTGCCGTCGCTGTGTTCGCTGGTCACGTTCGGGCCTCAAGCATCTGCCGGGTTTCGCGCAGGATCCGGGCGAGACTCCTGAAACGTTTCACATGCGGAGATGTCTTGCGCCACGCAAGGACGACCTGACGCGGGCAGATCCCGGGGATCTCGGTCAGCGCGATCTCGTGACCTTCGGCCGCGCCGGCATCAATGGCGAGGCGCGGCAGCAGCGTGATGCCGAGCCCTTCTTCGACCATGGAGACGAGCGTGGGCAGGCTGGTGGCCGAGAAGCTTTCGTCCTCGTGCAACTCGCCACCGGGCAGGGCCGACAAGGCGTGGCGCTGCAGGCAGTGCCCGCGGTCCAGCAGCATCAGCGAATGTTCTGCAAGATCCGCGCCCTTGAGACCTTCGCGCCCGGCCAGCGCATGATCGGGCGGTGTTGCGAGCGCATAGCCATCGTCAAACAGGGGTTCGACCTGGAGCGCTCCCAAATCGTGGGGCAATGCAACCAGTGCAAGATCCAGCCGCCCCTCCTCGACGCCGCTGACAAGTGTTTCGGTCAATTCCTCGCGCAGGAACAATTTCAGTTCGGGATAGCGCGCGCGCAAGAGTGGCAGCGCATGGGGCACGAGGTATGGGCCGACCGTCGGAATGGCGCCCAGGCGTAGCGTGCCGGTAAACGCATCGCCATGCTGGGCGGCCAGTGCCTCGATCTCGGCGATGTCGGCCAGGACACGGCGCGCGCGTTCGGTGATCTCGTTGCCCGCATTGGTCAGTTGCACCGACCGGCGGGTGCGCTCCACCAGCATGACCCCCAGCTGCGCCTCGAGTTCCTTGAGCCCGGCACTGAGCGTGGGCTGGGTGACATGGCATTTCTCGGCCGCGCGCGAGAAGTTCAGCTCGTTGGCGATGGCGACGAGAAAACTGAGTTGGCGAATCGTGGTCATGGCTGAATGATAGATTTTCTCGATATTTAATCGCTTATATATCAATTTCCAAAAGTCTACCAGACTTTCTATGTCTGTCTTGCAAGCAAGCATGAAAGGAAAAAGCTGATGACCGATACTCCTTCCCCCACCTTCCCGCGCCTGAATGAACCTGCGCCGGATTTCACCGCCCTGACGACCGATGGCGTCAAGTCGCTGAGCGACTACGCGGGCAAATGGTTGATCCTGTTTTCGCACCCGGCCGATTTCACGCCGGTCTGCACGACCGAGTTCACCGCCTTTGCCAACCGCCAGGACGAGTTCGATGCGCTCGGTGTCGAGCTGCTTGGTCTGTCGATCGACAGCCACTATTCGCACATTGCCTGGGTCCGCTCGATCAAGGAAAGTTTTGGCGTGGACATCACGTTCCCGATCATTGCGGATCTCGACATGAAGGTGGCGCAGGCCTACGGCATGGTTCAGCCCGGTGCCTCGGACACGCAAGCCGTGCGCGCGACTTTCATCATCGATCCGGATGGCGTCCTGCGGGCGATGGTCTACTATCCCCTGACGAACGGCCGCTCGGTCGACGAGTTCCTGCGAATGGTCAAGGCGATGCAGACTTCAGATGCGTGTGGTGTCGCGACGCCAGAGAACTGGCAGCCCGGCGACGACGTGATCGTCAAGCCGCCGCAGACCGTGGCCGAGGCAAATGCCCGCATTGATGAAGGTTTGAACACGGTGGACTGGTATTTCACGACCCGCACGCTCTAATCCTTGAACATGCCCGGCGCTTGCGTCGGGCATGTGGCACCCTGGTTGATGGAGCGTCAACATGATGACCGACACAGCGCGAAACATGGGGAAATCCGATCCCGCCGCCCATCATCTGCGCGAGATGTGCGGCCGCGATGCGGCCCAGCTGCGCCGCGGGGAAGGATTGTGGGTGCTGCCGCCGCTGTTGTGGATCGGGCAATCCGCCGTGGTTGCGGCCATATTCGCAACGCTGTTGCAGGGCACTCCCGGCTTGCCCTGGCTGATCGTCATGACAGGGCTGTTCCTGTTGATCGGTCTTGTGCGGGTGGGGCTGGAAACCCACGCCGCGGACCGGTTGACACGTCTTGCAAGGGCTGGGGTCAGAAGGTTGCGCGACGATCTGGTCGAACGCGAAACCCGCCGCGCGCCGCATGATCCTGCGAGACCTGATTCGGCGGCGCTGGCGGTGTTGCTGGCCGAGAAGCTCGATCACCTGGTGCCCTACATCACCCGCTATCGCCCGGCGATGCTTCGGGTGATGGTGGTGCCGCTGACCATTCTTGTCCTGGCTTTCTGGCTGTCATGGGCGGTGGGGCTGGTCCTGTTGATCTCGGGGCCACTGATCCCGGTGTTCCAGGCACTGGTCGGGCTGGCCGCGCGCGATGCCAGCGTTCGGCAGATGGCCGAGATCGGCACGCTGAACAGCGCGCTCCTCGACCGGTTGCGCGGGTTGGTCGATATCCGCCTTCTGGGCGCCACCGAGCGCATGGTGGCGGGGTTCCGCGACCGGGCCGAGGCGCTGCGCGGGTCCACGATGGCGGTCTTGCGCGTGGCCTTCCTGACCTCGGCGGTGCTGGAACTCTTTGCGGCGCTGGGGGTGGCGATGGTGGCGGTCTATGTCGGGTTCTCGCTGCTGGAGTTGATAGACTTCGGGTATTGGCAAGATCCGCTGACCGTGGGCGAGGGCATATTCCTGCTGCTTCTGGCCCCCGCGTTCTTCGAGCCGATGCGCGAACTGGCCGCCGCCTGGCATGACAAGGCCGCGGCCCTGGCCGTGGCCGATGAGCATCGCGCGCTGCAGGCGCGTCCGCTCAGGCCGCTCCCGGGTACGGGCGGGGCGGCGGACCGGCTGACCGGGGCACCCGCAATCCGCACGAGGGGCCTGATGGTCGATCATGGCGCGCCGTTACGCTTTCCTGACCTTGATATTGCAGCAGGTGACAGCCTTGCCATCACCGGGCCCAGCGGCTCGGGCAAGACAATGCTTCTGTCGTTGCTGGCGGGGCTCTCTGCGCCCGATGCCGGAGAGATCGAGGTTGCGGGCCGACCGCTGGACGACACCACCACGGATGGCTGGCGCGCCCGGCTGGCCTGGGTGCCGCAGGGGGTGCACTTCCTGTCCGGCAGCCTGCGCCACAACCTTGCCCCCGGAGCCACGGCGGAAGAACTGGCCGATGCCCTTGGCCGTGCCCATGCACAGGCGGTGGTGCAACGACTGCCGCGCGGGCTGGATACGCGGCTGGGCGAGTTGGGCACAGGCGTTTCGGGCGGCGAGGCGCGGCGGCTGATGCTGGCGCGCGCCATCCATGCCGCGCCGGATGTGCTGATCGCGGATGAGCCGACCGCCGATCTGGACCCCGAGACCGCGCAGGAGGTCACCCAACAGTTGCTTGCGCTGTCGCAGCAGGGCGTCACCTTGATTATCGCCACGCATGACATGCGGCTGGCCAATCGCATGACTCATCGTCTCGAACTTCCCCCGTTCGGAGAGGAGGCGGGCTGATGCGTCACTTGTGGAAAATCCTGATGCTGATCTGGCGGGCCGAACGGGTGGCCTTGCTGCGTGGCGTGGTGCTCTCGATCACCGTTCTGGTGATGGGGCTGGCGCTTCTGGGCTTGTCGGGCTGGTTCATCACCGCCGCGGGGCTGGCGGGGCTTCTGGGACTCGGTACGACCTTCGACATTTTCCGCCCGAGCGCCGGGGTGCGGTTCCTGGCCATCGGGCGCACCGCGGCGCGGTATGGGGAGCGCCTGTTGAACCACGATGCCACCTTGCGTGCCCTGGCGGCACTGCGCGTCCGGCTGATGCAGGCGCTTGCCGCGCAGGGCTGGGAGCGACTGGGACGATTGCGCGGCTCGGAAATGCTCAATCGTCTGGGCGCGGATGTCGATGCGCTTGACGGCGCGATGCTGCGGCTGGCGATACCGGCGGTGGCGGCCGGGGTGACGCTGGGTCTGGCGCTGGTGGTCATGTCATTGCTGACGACACCGCTTCTGGCGATCGCCAGTGTCGGCAGTTTCACCCTGGGCGGTGTTCTGGCACTGATCTGGGTGACGATGCGTGCGCGCAAACCCTCGCGCCGGGCAGGGAGAGCGGTGCAAGCGTTGCGTATCCGCATGATCGACCTTTTGCGTGCCAAGGCGGATCTGGCAGTGATGGGCCGGCTGGCCGGCGCGCGCGCCAGCACGCTGGCAGCCTCGGCCCGCCTCGACGCTGCGCGCGCGGCGAGCGATGCGGTGGAACACCGCGCCAACGGCAGGCTGGGCGCAACGACCACGATCGCGACCACGATCGCGCTGTTTCTTGGTGTCATGTCGGCCCGAGAGGGTCTGATATCGGCGCCGCAAGCGGCGCTCGGTTTCTTTGTCATGCTGGCGGTGGCGGAAACCCTGGCGCCGTTGCGCCGCGGTTTGACGGAACTGGGCGCGATGCTCGATGCCGCCGCGCGCGTCGATCACCTGCTCGGGGACACGCCGGAACCACGGGGCCATGCCCGTGCCGTGCGACCGGACCCCATGGCCCCCGCGCTGGAGATTGCCGACCTGCGCTATCGCTATCCCGGTGCCGCAGCCCCGGTGGTCGATGGCTTCACGCTGCGCGTGCAGCCGGGCGAGGCGGTGGCGCTGATGGGTCGCAGCGGATCGGGCAAGAGCACGGTGCTGCACCTTGCCGCAGGTCTGATCGCACCGGACAGCGGCACGATCCGGCTGGCCGGTCGGCCATTGGCGGACTGGTCCGAGGAGGCTCTGCGCAACCATGTGGGCTTGTTGCCACAGCGCAGCACATTGATGCGTGGCACGATTGCCGAGGCCCTGCGCCTGGGTGCGCCGGAGGCGTCCGAGGCCGATCTCCGGGCCGTGCTGGAGGTGGTGCAACTGGCCCGCGTGATCGCGGAGCGCGGCGGGCTGGACGCGAACCTGGCCGAGGCCGGGGCGGGCCTGTCGGGCGGCGAGGCGCGTCGTCTGGCGTTGGCGCGGCTGTTGCTGCGCCGTCCCCGGCTGCTGCTGCTCGATGAACCGACAGAGGGGCTGGATGACGCCACCGCCGATCGCGTGATGGCGGGGTTGCGTGACTTTGCGCCGCGGGCTTCCATCCTGATTGCAACCCATCGCCTGCCACCGGCCAAGGCTGCGCGGCGCATCGCCGCAATGGTGTAAAAGATGCAAGAGAGAAACATATATTTGATTCACATCAAGGTAACAGAATGTAATCGGCTGATGGTAGTCGACATCAACGGGTCCGATTCGGATCTGGACTGTTCAAGGAGGGTTCCATGGAATTCGGGATCGTAGAGCTGTCGCGCCTGCAGTTCGCGCTGACGGCAATGTACCACTTTCTCTTTGTCCCCTTGACGCTGGGCCTGTCGGTCCTGATCGCGATCATGGAGACTGTTTACGTGATGACCGGCCGCCCGATCTGGCGGCAGATGACCAAGTTCTGGGGCACGCTCTTCGGGATCAACTTTGTCCTGGGCGTGGCGACCGGCATCACCATGGAGTTTCAGTTCGGCATGAACTGGAGCTATTACAGCCATTACGTGGGCGACATCTTTGGGGCGCCGCTCGCCATCGAGGGGCTGATGGCCTTTTTCCTCGAGGCGACATTCGTCGGGCTGTGGTTCTTCGGCTGGGACAAGCTGTCAAAGGTCGCGCACATGATCGTCGGCTGGCTGGTGGCGATTGGCTCCAACTTCTCGGCGCTGTGGATTCTCATTGCGAATGGCTGGATGCAGAACCCGGTCGGCGCAGAGTTCAATCCGATGACCATGCGTATGGAGATGACCAGCTTCTTCGAGGTCATGTTCAACGAGGTGGCACAGGCCAAGTTCGTGCACACGGTTTCGGCCGGCTATGTGACCGCGGCGATTTTCGTGCTGGGCGTCTCGGCGTGGTTCCTGCTCAAGGACCGGCATATGGAACTGGCGCGCCGCTCGATCGCGGTTGCCTCCAGCTTTGGTCTGGCGGCGGCGTTGTCGGTGGTGGTTCTGGGCGACGAGTCGGGTTACAGCGCCACGCATACCCAGCGCATGAAACTGGCCGCGATGGAAGGCATGTGGGAGACCGAGCCCGCACCGGCCTCGTTCACCCTGTTCGGCCTGCCCGATCAGTCCGAGCGCGAGACCCATTATGCGCTTCACGTGCCCCATGTCATGGGGTTGATCGCCACCCGCTCACTGACCACCGAGATCCCGGGGATCAACGATCTGGTGATCGAATCCGAGGAGCGGGTGCGCTCGGGCGTCATTGCCTATGATGCGCTCATGACGATCCGTGACGAGCGCGAGGATACCCCGCAGGAGGTGCTGGACAGGTTCGAGGAGCACGGGAACGACCTGGGCTATGCCTTCCTGCTCTTGCGCTATCTGGACGATCCGCGAGAGGCAAGCGAGGAGCAGATCCTTCAGGCCGCAAACGACACGGTGCCCATGGTCTGGCCGTTGTTCTGGGCGTTCCGGATCATGGTGGGCCTCGGCTTTGCGTTCATCGGGGTGATGGCCTATTTCTTCGTCGCGACCAACTTCATGGGCGGGCGCTATCCGCGCTGGACGTTGCGCGCTGCCGTGGCGATCATTCCCACGCCCTGGATCGCGGCCGAGATGGGCTGGTTCGTGGCCGAATACGGTCGCCAGCCCTGGACGGTGGATGGCATCCTGCCCACGGCCATGTCGGTCAGTCACCTGTCGATCACCTCGGTCGCACTGACGCTGGCGGGATTCATCATCTTCTACACCATCCTTTTCGTCGTCGAGATGGCGCTGTTGCTCAAATACATCCGCAAGGGCCCCGAACAGGATGTGGAAGAAACCGAAACCTGGATGGCGCGGCACGAACATCGGTTGCGCACACATGACGGCAAGGGGCCCTTTGCCTCACCTGCGGAGTAAACGACATGATCTTGCATGAACTGATCGACTTTGAACTTCTGCGTGTGATCTGGTGGCTGCTTCTCGGCGTGCTTCTGATCGGTTTCGCCCTGACCGATGGTTTCGACCTGGGGGTGGGCACGCTCCTGCCCTTTGTCGCGCGAACCGACGGAGAGCGGCGCGTGGTGATCAACACCGTCGGCCCGGTATGGGAAGGCAACCAGGTCTGGTTCATTCTCGGCGGCGGGGCGATATTCGCTGCATGGCCACCGCTTTACGCGGTCAGCTTCTCGGGCTTCTACATGGCGATGTTCCTGATCCTGGCGGCGCTGATCCTTCGGCCCGTGGGGTTCAAGTATCGCTCCAAGCGCGACAGTTTCGCCTGGCGCAATGGCTGGGACTGGGCGTTGTTCGTTGGCGGTGCGGTGCCGGCGCTTCTGTTCGGTGTCGCGGTGGGCAATGTGCTTCTGGGCGTGCCGTTTCGCCTGACCGACAACCTGTTCTCGCTCTACGAGGGCAGCTTCTTCCAGCTTCTGCACCCGTTCGCACTCTTGGCGGGGGCGGTGTCGCTGGCGATGCTGATCGCGCATGGCGCGGCCTGGCTGACGGTCAAGGCCGATGCGCCCGTGGTCGTCGATCGTGCCCGCCGCTTCGGTGTCACCGCCGGACTGGTGGCGATGGGGGGCTATGCGCTGGCCGGGCTGTGGCTGGCCTTTGGCATCGACGGTTTCGCCCTTGTCGGCCCGATCGACACCGATGGTCCGTCGAACCCGCTCCTGAGCGAAGTTTCGCGTGGCGGTTCATGGCTGGCCGCCTATTCCGAACGCCCCTGGATCGCCATCGCACCGATCATGGGTTTCGTCGGCATCGGGCTGGCCGTGCGCGGATTGGCCCGCGGCGGCGAGGTTTCGGCGCTCCTGTGGTCGAAGCTGGGCATCACCGGGGTGATCTCGTCGGTGGGGCTGACGATGTTTCCCTTCATCCTGCCGTCGTCGATCGATCCGCGTTCGTCGCTGACGGTCTGGGATGCGTCATCCTCGCACCTGACGCTCTTCGTGATGCTGGTCAGCACCGCGATCTTCATGCCGCTCATCATGATCTACACCGCCTGGGTCTACAAGGTGTTGTGGGGCAAGGTGGGTGAGGATGAACTCTCCAGCAACAAGAATGCCTACTGAAAGGAAAGACACATGTGGTATTTCGCCTGGCTTCTGGGCCTTCCCCTCGCGGCGCTCTTTGCCATCCTGAACGCGATGTGGTTCGAGTTGCGCGAGGACGCCCGCATGGCAGAAGATTCGGACGACTGACTGCCAACGCGCCCGGACATCCCGGGCGCGTTGGCTCGCAAGGAAACCGGGGTGATCGTGGAGCCATCCGCTCGGCGCCGACCCTCGCGGAGTGGCAGCGCACAGGGCATGAGGAGGAGACCATGACCAGCTTCCCCAACCGGAGCGAGGCGGGAAAGGCCCTCGCAGAAGAGCTTGCGAGCAATGGATATCACGATCCTGTCGTCGTCGCCTTGCCCCGTGGTGGCGTCCCCGTGGGGATCGAGATCGCGCGCGGTCTCGATGCGCCGATGGACCTTGTGATGGTGCGCAAGATCGGCGTGCCGGGACAACCCGAACTGGCAGTCGCCGCGGTGGTGAACGGCGATGATCCACGGATCGTCATCAACGAGAGTATCGCCGCGCATGTCGGACTGACGCGCGATGACATTGAGCGCATGGCGCGGGAGCAGCTCGACGAGATCGCCCGCCGGAGAGGGATCTACCTGCGAGACCGCAAGCCGGTGCCGATGAAAGGGCGCACGGTGATCGTTGCCGATGACGGGATCGCCACCGGGGCAACGATGCGCGCCTCGCTCAAGGCGCTGCAACAGCGCGGCCCGGCCAGGCTGGTGCTTGCCGTTCCGGTTGCCGCGCCCGACACCCTTGCCGAACTGCGTGAGGAGGTCGACGAGGTCGTCTGCCTTCTCACACCGCAACCGTTCTTCGGGGTCGGTGCACATTATGCCGATTTCGATCAGACAACCGATGACGAAGTCATCCGGCTGATGGACGAAGCCCGCGAACTGGGTCAGCGGCGGGAAGGGCATGGCCCGCAATAGGGCCCTGCGTTTTCGCCGTTTCGTTCCGGGACATCAGGTCCGCACTCTTGTCCGAGGTTGAAGCGTGGATGAGACCCGGTCGCAAGTCTCCTGCGGAAGGGGGTGATGCCCCTGCAGCGAAGGGAGATGATCAATGTCCATGCTCAAGGTTGTTGAAGTGCTCGCGGAATCGGAGAAAAGCTTCGAAGACGCGGCCCAGACCGCCGTCACCAAGGCGTCGGAGTCGGTGCGCAACATCAAATCCATCTATGTCAAGGAAATGGACGCGTCCGTCGAGAACAACAGGATCGTCAGCTATCGCGTGAATGCGAAGATCAGTTTCCTGCTGGAGGATCAGCCGGCTGGCGGATGACTGCCGACCGATAGGGGCACGCATGTCACATATGTGTCCCTGCCGCGGCGTTCAGACCGGAATGTCATCCTTCTCTCTCTTGGTCGGTTTTGCCGATTTCGCGATCTCTTCGAGGCTGTCTTCGCCGGCTTCCAATTCCGCCCGGCCGAAGCGGCCGGCGCAACGGGCACAGAAATCGAACCACTCCCGGGTATCCTCGGCGATGCGCTCCATCGACTGTTTCTGCCATTCGGCGACCGATTTCATGGCGTGCGCCGGGTCCGAGGATCCGTTCGCCGAAATATCCTTTGCCGTCTCCAGGGCCGTGCGCGTTGCGGTGTGGCGTCTTTCAAACCAATGCCTTGAAAAGGTTTCGGTCTCGCCAAGGATGTCTTTCTGCGCCTGCCAGAAACGCTCGGCTTGTGGTGCCATCAGCGGGATCATCCCGAGCATGTTCTGATATTGCGAGAAGAAACTGGTGACCGCGGGCGCGTCGGGCTTTCGGGCTGCCATTTCATTGCTCCTGAGATGTAAATCGAATCAATTCCCTTAAAGCTCGATTCTAACATCAGCCTCGCCATCCGCATTAACGTGCGTAAAGAACATCAAGTCGCGAGTTGGCGGGCCTTGCTGATCGGCGCTGGTCCGCTCGCTTCACCGGCTAACAAGATCATGCGCCAATGTGCTGAATCCAAACGGTTCTCGCAGCGGTTGCCGTGCCGAGATCTTCCGGTCGGCAGGGTGAATCCCTGATGTGTCGAAAATCAAGACCTGGAAGGCCGTTATCGGTATAATGAATTTCACATATAGAAAGCGGGATCGTCCTTGCCCTGTCCGCGCTTCCAGGGTCGTGGGATTGGCTTTTCCTGCAAGAATGAATTGGCCCCGGAGGCAATGCTGTGGTGTTTGCTGAAAATCAATATCAAGAAGGTACGCGCGATACCGCGTGGGTGTTTCCCGGAACCGCTCTCGATGGCTTTTCATCCGGCCTTGAGAGCCTTTTCAGCCAGCATGTCCTCCGTTTGCCGAACAACTGCACGCTGTTGATCGAAGGCGACGAGTGCCGGGCTGTCTATTATGTGCGCGCAGGGTGGCTGGCGCTGTCCAAGGCGCTTGAGGGTGGGCAGAACCAGATCATCGATTTCGCTCTGCCCGGCGATATCGTCGATCCATCCGGGGCCGATGGCGTGACCGCGTCGGTGACCGTCGAGGCGCTGACCGATGGTGCGCTGGCGGCCATGCCCTATCGCAGCTGGGAAACCATGACCGGCGAGCGGCCCGCACTGCACCACCTGGCGCATCGCATGGAATCGGCGATGCACGCGCGCCGCGCCGAGCGGATGTTGCGCGTCGGCAGGGGGGCGGCCGAGATGCGCCTTGCCTATGCGCTTGTCGAATTCTGCATCCGGATATCTCCGGACAGCGACGGCAGGAATTGCGAATTCCATATTCCACTGACACAGCAGCAGCTCGGCGACTATGTCGGGTTGTCATCGGTCCATGTATGCCGAACCCTGCGGCGCATGGCCCGCAATGGAATCCTCGAAATGCGCGATCACATGGATATCCGGGTTCTCGATCCCCGATCCCTGGCCTGCTTGGCCGGTGTCGATGTCGAGGCGCTCAAACGCGCGATCATGCCCCAAGGGGCATAGGCGCGCAGGCGTTCCGCCGGGGCAGGGTCCGAGCCGGAACAGGTAAAGCCGGATGCCTTGAGCGGAATGTTGGAGGGAACCGAGGATGACCGGGCGCCTGCACGCCGGTCAGATCCGCAATGCGGCGCGTGCCCTCTGCGCGACCGCTTGTCTTTCCGCGCCGGCCTCGATCTGCACCCAATCTGCCGCCACCTTCCCGGTTTCAACCTGCTTGCGCACCACCGTTTCATCGGCGTCCGAGGCATCGCCCCGACGTGACGAGACCCGCGACATCAGCGTTGCAAGATCCGCATGCAGCCACAGCCCGGTGAGCTTTAAACCTTGGCGCTGCGCCAGTTCGGCCAGGCCCTGGCGCTCCTCGGGGCGTGCAAAGACCGCATCGATAATGACGGAATGCCCGGCCTCCAGGACGCGAACGGCCTGGTCCAGCAAGCGACTGTAAACGCGCTTGCCGGCAGCGGCGGAATAGGCGCTTTGTGGAAGGCGCGACAGCGGATCCACCCCGAACATCGCCTTGCGCTCCAGATCGCTGCGCAAATGGATCGCACCGGGTGCCGGGGCAATCAGAGGCGCCAGTTGCCGGGCGAGGGAGGTCTTGCCGGTTCCCGAAAACCCGCCGATCGCCACCAGCCGGGGTGCAGGTGGCGCCAGGTAACCGAGCGCATGATCGAGATAGGCCCTCGCCGCTTCGACATCAGCGTCGGACCCTCCCTCCTTCAGTTGCGCCGTCTGCACCTTGACCATCGCCCGAATGCCCGCTCGGAGCCCCAGGAACAATGGGAGCAACACCAGGCCATCAAGATGATCGGGCTGGCGCGCCCGGTTGAGATAGGCATTCAGCACGGCATTCGCGGCCTCCGACAGCCCGCGATGCAACAGGTCCATGATGATGAATGCCAGATCATAGAGCACGTCGAGCGTGCCCAGGCGCTCGTTGAATTCCAGGGCGTCGAATGGCACCGGCCGGCCGTCGAGCAGCACCAAGTTGCCCAGATGCAGATCGCCATGCCCTCTCCGGACATGCCCGGCCCGGCCCCGGCCGGTCAGGAGCGCCGCGTTGGCCCCGATTTGCGCCGCGACACTGCTATGGAACGCCTCGACACGGGCCGGGCCCAATACGTCCGCCATGCCCGCGAAGGCATTGTCCAGCTCGCTCGCGATTTCTGTCACAAGTTCGAGGCCGTCCGCGGATGCGATCTCGGCCCGCGCGTGATAGTCGGCAATGCTGTGTCCGATCTCTTCCGCCAGCGACCGGCTGATCGCATGGCGCGCGGCCAGCGCCGTCAGTTCCGCCTCGGCCGGAAACCGCCGCATCTGCAGGCACCATTCGACGACCTCGCCGTCGCCGTCCAGTTTCAGGCCCCCATCGGATTGCCGTGTGACCGGCACAAGGCCAAGATAGATCTGCGGTGCCGCGGGTTTGTTCAATTCCAGCTCGCGGCGCAGTATCGCCTCCCGCTTCTCCAGCGTCGAGAAATCGAGATAGTCATAGGTGATGGGGCGCTTCACCTTGTACGCCGTATCACCGGCCAGGAACACGATCGCGGTATGGGTCCGCACCGTTTCCACCTCGACGCCCGGCCCATGGGTGTCCGGGGCAGACAGGAATTCGGCAATCTCCTCGAAAGACATCCGCCACTCACTGCAACATGCTGTTATCGGCGCCAGAATAGCCTGATCTGCGCCGAAAGGCATTCCTTAAGACGTGTCGCGCCTCTCGGCGCTCAGGGTTCGAGATCGACGGTGAAAACCTCGTCGCTCCAGCCATCCTCGGAACAGCGGGCGCGGACATGGATGCGGCGCAACCCGTCAGGCAGCATCACGTTATAGAGCGAGCGGGTAAAGGGCTGCTCCTCGACATGCGGATGCGCGAGTTCGCGGAATCCCAACCGGTTGCCTGCATCGTCGAGCACCTCCCAGGCGTCGGCAAAGTGATCCCAGCCTGCATCGGGATGTTCCAGCGTCACGTCGATTCGCCAGTCCATGCCCGTGCGTATCGCTTCGACAGCGAGGATTTCCGGAGCTTCGGGCCGCGCCGAGGCAGGCAGGAGCAGGGCAATGGCAAGGGCGGCGGGGAGGGCGCGAGGGCAGGTCATGGACACCAGTGTAGCAGCGCCGGGCGATCACCGGCATCTCAATTATTCGTGTCAGCGGCGTGGTTCGTGGAAACCTGTCTCAGACCTCGCGCGGGGGGATGTTGATGGCACGCCTGATCGCTGGGCGATCCATGAAGCGGTCGAACCAGGCCAGGACATTGGGCCGGCTGTCCCATTTCACCTCTGCCTTGGCGCCATAGAAATCCAGCGCGCGAAGCCATGGCGCGTTGCAGATATCGGCGATGGAATAGTTGTCCATCAGCCACTCACGACCTGCCAGCCGCGTTTCGAGCACATCGAGCAGGCGCATGGTTTCCTTGAGATAGCGTTCGACCGGGCGCCTGTCGTCGATATCGGCACCGCCAAAGGCGAAGAAATAGCCCAGCTGTCCGAACATCGGGCCGATCCCGCCCATCTGGAACATGACCCATTGCAGGGTTTGATAACGCGCCGCAGGGTCGGGGGAGAGAAACTCGCCGGTTTTCTCGGCCAGGTAGACGAGGATCGCCCCGGATTCAAAAAGTTCGAGCGGCTGACCGCCCGGGCCATCCGGGTCGATGATCGCGGGGATCTTGCCATTGGGATTGAGCGACAGGAATTCGGGGGTTTTCACATCCGCATCCGAAAGCGTGACCCGGTGCCATTCATAGGGCAGGCCGGTCTCTTCGAGCATGGCCGAGACCTTGACCCCGTTCGGCGTGGGAAAGGAATAGAGCTGCAGGATGTCGGGATTGGCGGCGGGCCAGCGGGTGTTGATCGGGTGGTCGGTGATTGCAGGCATGAGGCACTCCTGGTCTGTTCGGGAAAAGTAACCGGAAAATCCCGTGAACACAGGTCCGAATACATGTTTATTCGACGTCGTTGAAATGCGATCCTGTGCCGGGACACAAGGAGACAGGACAGATGGATCAAATGATGGGAATGGCAGGAAGCTGGGGGCCGATGGTGATTGCGGCGATCAAGGCGCTGATCGTTCTGGTGATTGGCTGGATGGTGGCCGGGATGGTGTCGGGCACGGTCCGGCGGAAGGTGAATGCCAATCCGCGGATCGACGACACGCTGGGCAATTTCGTGTCCAGCGTCATCAAATGGGTGATCCTCTTGATGGTGTTGATTGCGGTTCTGGGGCTGTTCGGCATCCAGGCGACATCGCTGGTGGCGGTGCTGGGCGCGGCAACGCTGGCCATTGGCCTGGCACTTCAGGGTACGCTGAGCGATCTGGCGGCGGGCTTCATGATCCTCCTGTTCCGACCCTACAAGCTGGGTCAGTATGTCGATATCGGCGGCACGGCGGGGACGGTGGCGGATATCAACCTTTTCATCACCGAGCTGACAACGCCCGACAACGTGCAGATCATCATGCCCAACGGCCAGGCCTGGGGGTCGATCATCCGCAACTTCTCGCATCACGCGACGCGGCGCGTCGACATGGTGTTCGGGATCGACTATGGCGACGATGCCGAGGCGGCCAAGGCGGTGATCCTCGAACAGGTCGCGGCGGATGCGCGCGTTCATGCCGATCCGGCGCCGTGGGTGCGTGTCACCAACCTGGGCGACAGTTCGGTCGATCTCACCTTGCGGGTATGGTGTGCGGCCGGGGATTTCTGGGATCTCAAGTTCCATCTCACGCAGGCGATCAAGGAAGCCTTTGATGCCAAGGGCATTACCATTCCCTATCCGCATGCGGTGGAGATCCAGAAAGCCGAGTGACCGGATCGTGCGCCTGCGGCGCGCATGATGCCTCGTCTTCGGCCATCCGGCCTCATCCTCGGGTGGCCTCCGGCGGGAGTATTTGAGGCAAGATGAAGGATCGGGGTGCAATTCCGTTTGACAGGCCGCGGAAGCGAGTCTAATTGAGCGGCTCGTGTGAGATGGCGTGGTAGCTCAGCCGGTTAGAGCACAGCACTCATAATGCTGGGGTCGGCGGTTCAAGTCCGCCCCACGCTACCACACACTGATTCCCCGATGGAGATGACGTGCAGGGCGGGCCACAGCCCGCGACCGGCGCAAATGAAAAAGGCCCGGTGCGATCCGCATCCGGGCCTTGTGCGTGCTCTGGTGCGCGATCAGCGATCGCGGAATTGTGGCTCGCGTTTTTCCAGGAAGGCGGACATGCCTTCCTTCTGGTCCTCGGTGGCAAAGAGCGCGTGGAACACCCGGCGCTCGAACAAGAGCCCTTCGCGCAGCGTGGTCTCGAAGGAGCGGTTGACCGATTCCTTGACCGCCATGGTGGCGATCATGCTTTTCTCGGCGATCTTCTGGGCCGCGCCCATCGCCTCCTTCATCAGCTCCTTGGCGGGGACGATGCGGCTGACCAGCCCGGCGCGCTCGGCCTCTTCGGCATCCATGAAGCGGCCGGTGAGGTTCATGTCCATCGCCTTGGCCTTGCCGATGGCACGGGTCAGACGCTGGGTGCCGCCGATCCCGGCCATGACGCCGAGGTTGATCTCGGGCTGGCCGAACTTGGCATTGTCGGCGGCGATGATGAAATCGCACATCATCGCCAGTTCGCAGCCGCCGCCCAGCGCGTAGCCGCCCACGGCCGCGATGACGGGTTTGCGCACGCGGGTCACGGCGTCGGTCTCGTCGGTGAAGAGATCCGAGGTGAAGACGTCGGTGAAGCTTTTCTCGCTCATCATCTTGATGTCGGCCCCGGCGGCGAAAGCCTTGTCGCTGCCGGTCAGCACGATGCAGCGCACCTTGTCGTTGGCTTGTGCCTCGGTCATCGCCTTGGCCAGTTCCCTGAGGAGCTGGTCGTTCAGCGCGTTGAGCGCATCGGGGCGGTTCAGACGGATGAGGCAGACGTGGTCTTCTACTTCGACGATGATCGTCTCATAGGCCATGGTCATGTCGCTTTCGCTTGTTTCGGTCTAGGGGGGATTCCTTACCATTGTGGCGGGGTGGATCAAGTTATCTTTGGCATTGCGGGCAGTGAAAGGACGACCGTCCCGATTGCACGGTGCGGCGAATCGTGGCCGTGCAGCCGGGGGTGCGGCAGGGCTGGCCCGCGCGGTCGTAAACGTCGAAACGGTGCTGGAAATAGCTCAGTTCGCCGCTGGTCTGGCGAAAATCCCTGAGCGATGAACCGCCCGCCTCGATCGCCTCTTGCAGCACGGTGCGGATGACCGGAACGAGTGCCGCCACCCGCGCCGCCGAGATTCGCCCGGCACGGCGTGTGGGCGCGATATGGGCGCGGTAAAGCGCCTCGCAGACATAGATGTTGCCCAGGCCGGCGATGATGCGCTGATCGAGCAGGGCCGATTTGACCGGGGTGTTCCTGCCCCTGAGCGCGGCGACGAGGTAGGCCTCGTTGAAGGCATTGCCGAGCGGCTCGGGGCCGAGCCTGGCCAGCAGCGGATGGGCATCGGCCCGGTCGGTGGGCAGGAGGTCCATCGCGCCGAAGCGGCGCGCGTCGTTGAAGGTGATCCGCGCGCCGTTCGCCATGTCGATGATGACGTGATCGTGTTTTTCGCGGGCCGGGTGGGCGTGGACAAATTGTCCCAGCGGGTCGCCCGAGACGGTCATCCGCCCTGACATGCCGAGGTGAATCAGCAGCGAGTCCCCCCCGTCGAGATCGGCGAGGATGTACTTGGAGCGTCGGCGGAGCCGTTCGACACGCCGCCCGGTCAGGCGTGCGGCGAAATCGGGCGGGAAGGGCCAGCGCAGATCGGGGCGGTTGACCTGCGCATGGGTGATTACCTGCCCCTCCATCGATGGGGCAAGACCACGGCGGACAGTTTCAACCTCGGGCAACTCGGGCATGGGGCCTCGCGGTCATCGGGGCGCATTGTGCGCGCGTAACGCCGCGTATAAGAGTGGGCGGACAGCATCAAGGCAAGCCAAATGACCGGGAAGACCACGCATTTCGGATTTCAGGATATCCCCGAGGCAGAGAAGGCCGGGCGCGTGCGCGGCGTATTCGGGTCGGTCGCGTCGAAATACGACGTGATGAACGACGCGATGAGCCTTGGCATTCACCGCATCTGGAAGGATGCGATGATGGACTGGCTCGCCCCCCGACCCGGACAGCGGCTTCTGGATGTGGCGGGTGGCACGGGCGACATCGCGTTCCGCTTTCTCAAGCGCTCGGGGCATGGGGAGGCTACGGTGCTTGATCTGACCGAGCCGATGCTGATCGAGGGGCGCAAGCGGGCCGAGGCGGTCAACCTGTCGCACAGTCTTGACTGGGTGGTGGGCGATGCGATGGCGTTGCCCTTTGATGACAGCGTTTTCGACGTCTACACGATCTCGTTCGGAATCCGCAACGTGACGCGACCGCAGGAGGCCCTGAACGAAGCGTTCCGCGTGCTCAGGCCGGGCGGGCGGCTGATTGTACTGGAGTTCAGCCAGATTCCCAATGACCTGATGCAGAAGGTTTACGATCTCTATTCCTTCAACATCATTCCGCGCATGGGCGCGGCGATCGCGAATGACCGCGATTCGTATCAGTATCTTGTTGAATCGATACGCAAGTTCCCGGATCAGGAGACGTTCCTCGACATGGTGAAAGCGGCCGGGTTCGAGCAGGCGAAGTATCGCAACCTGTCGATGGGCATCGCCTGTCTGCATTCGGGCTGGAAGCTGTGAGGCGCGCGGGATGAGGGGTCCGCACAATATCATCCGCCTGATCCGTACCGGTGCGACGCTGGAGCGGACCGGGGCGATGACGGTGATCCTCGATGCGTTCGAGGCGCCGAAATTCATGCGGATGGTGCTGCGCGCGCTGGTCTGGCCGGTGCAATGGCTGGGCGAAAAGGGGGATCCCGCGATGCCGCCCGCGACCCGCGCGCTGAGCGCGCTGGGCCCCGCCTATATCAAGTTCGGGCAGATCCTGAGCACCCGGCCCGACGTGGTGGGCGACGAGCTGGCCCAACATCTGCGGGTCTTGCAGGACAAGCTGCCGCCTTTTTCCATGGCCGAGGCGCGCGCAACGGTTCAGGATGCGCTGGGCCTGCCCGTGGGCGAGATTTTCGACAGTTTCAGCGAACCGGTGGCGGCGGCCTCGATCGCGCAGGTGCATCGCGCGCGGCTCAGGGACACGAGCGAGGACGTGGCGGTCAAGGTGCTGAGGCCGGGGATCGAGCGGGCGTTCCGGCGCGATATCGACGCCTTTTACCTTGCCGCCGATGTGATCGAGTTCCTGTCGCCTGCATCGCGGCGCTTGCGCCCGCGCGATGTGATCACTCATTTCGAGGGCGTGGTTCGCGGCGAGCTCGACCTGCGGCTCGAAGCGGCCTCGGCCAGTGAATTCGCGGCCAACACCTCAGAAGATGCGGGCTTCCGTCTGCCGGATGTGAAATGGCCGTTTTCGGGCCGTCGCGTGATGGTGATGGGCTGGGCCGAGGGGGTGGCGCTGGGCGACAACGCGGCGCTGGATGCGGCGGGCCATGATCGTCGCGCGCTGGGCGAGCGGGTGTTGCAGCTCTTCCTGAGCCATGCGCTGCGCGACGGATTCTTTCATGCCGACATGCATCAGGGCAACCTCAAGGTCGCGGCGAATGGCGATATCATCGCCTATGATTTCGGGATCATGGGGCATATCGACGAATACACCCGCCGGGTCTATGCCGAGATCCTCTATGGTTTCATCCAGCGCGATTACAAACGCGTGGCCGAAGTGCATTTCGAGGCCGGATACGTGCCCGCCGATCAGGACGTGGACGCCTTTGCCCGCGCACTCAGGGTGGTGGGCGAGCCGATTTTCGGCATGGATGCCAGCCAGATCTCGATGGGGCGGCTTCTGAGCTATCTCTTTGAAGTCACGGAGCGTTTCGGAATGGAAACGCGCACCGAGCTGATCCTTTTGCAGCGCACGATGGTGGTGGTCGAGGGGGTGGCGCGATCGCTGTCGCCCAATCTCAACATATGGGACGTGGCCAAGCCCATCGTCGGCGACTACATCCAGCAATCCATCGGCCCCAAGGCGCTGGCCCGGGACATGGCGAAAACCGCGCGGGTGCTGGCGCGGTTCGGCCCGCGCCTGCCCGGCATGGTCGAGGCCGCGCTCATCCGGCAAAGCCTTCCGCCTGCCCCGCCCCGGCCCGAGACCCGTCCATGGGTGCACGCGCTTTGGCTTGTCGGTGGTGTGGCGCTGGGAGCGGGGGGCGCTGCGCTTGTGATGTCACAATGACGATCTGCGGCGCGGTCATCTGCACTGGCAGATTTGTGACAGTTGGGCAGGCGCGTGTTTCACGGTGAAATGGGCTGTTTTTTCACGGTGCAGTATCGCATAAGCTGTCAGGGATTAATTGGAGTGGCAGCGCGATGCGGGTTACGACGCCGGCGATGATTATCGGGTTTGTGGCGATGGTGCCGATGGCGGCCCATGGTGACAACCTGACCACCAGATCGAAGAACATGTATGGCACGCCCGGTGGGTTGATCGACATGCCCACGGCCGAGATGGCCGAGGACGGGGAATTATCCGCCACGGTTTCGCATTTCGGGGATACAACCAAGACGACGTTGAGCTTTCAGGTCGCGCCGCGCCTGACCGGATCGTTTCGCTATTCGTCGTTGCGCGACTACCGTCCGGGACGGGGCGGGGCGAATCCCTATCCCAATTCGTCGTATTATGACCGCAGCTTCGATCTGCGCTATCAGGTCCTGACCGAAGGCGACTACCGGCCGGCGGTGGCGGTCGGCCTGCGTGATTTCATGGGCACCGGGCTTTATGGCGGTGAATACGTGGTCGCGACCAAGGAAATCGGATCGCGGCTGCGCCTGACCGGCGGAGTCGGTTGGGGTCGGCTTGGCAGTTTCGACAGTTTCGGGAGCACCGGCACCCGCCCGACAGGCGTCATCGGTTCCGGCGGCATTCCAAATACCGACCGATGGTTCCGCGGGCCGATGTCGGGTTTTGGCGGGCTGAGCTACCAGGCGAGTGAGCGGCTGAGCTTCAAGGCCGAGTATTCGACCGACGCCTATCTCGAAGAGCGTGGCGCCGGGCAGGACCCGGGGGCGAACCTGTTCCGACGTGAAAGCCCATGGAATTTCGGTCTCGATTACCAGGTCAGCGACAGCATCAACCTCGGCGCCTATTACATGTATGGCTCGGAAGTCGGTGTGCGGATGAGCATTGCACTCAACCCCAAGGCATCGCCGGTGCCGGGCGGGTCCGACACGGCCCCCGTGCCGGTTTCGGTGCGCCCGCAGTTCTCGGCCCGCGATCTGGGCTGGGCCGACACGCCCGGGGCCCGCGACAGGTTGAGCGACGAGGTTGCGCAAAGCCTGGCCCGGGAGGGGCTGATCCTCGAGGGGATGGAGGTCGACTCCCGGCATGCGCGGGTTCTCTTGCGTAACCACCGCTGGGATGTCGAGTCTCAGGCCGCTGGCCGTGCGGCCCGCGTTCTGAGCCGCGTGATGCCGGATTCCGTCGAACATTTCACCATCGGGCAAAGCTATCGCGGCATGCCGGCCGGTGCGGTGACCATGCGGCGAAGCGATGTCGAGGCGCTGGAAAACGCGCCCGCCACAGAGATGTTCGATCGCGTGACCTTCAGCGGCAATGGCGCGGCATGGGCGGGAATGGACGTTGCCCCGGACAATTATCCGCGGCTGGAATGGAGCCTCGCCCCGTTCTTGAAACTCGGTGTTTTCGATCCGGATTCGCCGGTCAAGGCAGATGCGGGGGTGCGCCTGTCGGGCGACTATCACGTCGCGCCCGGCTGGGTTCTGTCAAGCGCTGTGTCGGTCAAGGCGGCGGGGAATCTCGACGATCCCCCCAGTGGCCGGTCGGGGGCGGGTCCGGGCACGCTGCCAAAGGTGCGATCGAACGCGCGCTTCTATGCCGAGGGCAACGACCCGCGGCTCGATCATCTGACAATCGCGAAATATGGCCGGCTGGGTGATGACTGGTATGGCCGCGTGACGTTCGGCTACCTTGAACAGATGTATGCCGGTGCCTCGGGCGAGGTCCTTTGGAAACCGGTGGACAGCCCTCTCGCGCTGGGCGCCGAGTTGAACTATGTCGCGCAGCGCGACTTTGATCAGGGTTTCGGACTGCGCGATTACGATATCGCGACCGGCCACCTGTCGGCCTATTACGATTTCGGTAACGGCTTTCACGGGCAGCTTGACATGGGCCGATACCTTGCCGGCGACTGGGGGGCCACCGTGGCGCTCGACCGGGAATTCGACAATGGCTGGCGTGTGGGGGCCTATGTGACCAAGACCGACGTCTCGACCGCCGCCTTTGGCGAGGGGTCGTTCGACAAGGGCATCCGCATCACGGTGCCGTTGAGTTGGGCGATCGGCTCGGCCACGCGCAAGAAGAACGACATCAATATCCAGTCGCTGACCCGTGATGGCGGTGCGCGCGTCAATGTGGATGGTCGGCTTTACGAGGCAGTGCGCGACACCCACCGACCGCAGATGGCCAAGACATGGGGGAAATTCTGGAGATGAAGCGTTCACATGTCGGCCTGCTGTTGAGTGCCTGCCTTGTCCTTGCCGCCTGCGGCAACCGGCCCGGCCAGAGTCAGCTCGAGGTGCTCAGGACCGCGGTCTCGGACGTGTTCAAGTCATCGGGTCAGGAGGACAACGGCGGCGCGACAGCCGAACAGATCGCGGCCGAGATTGATGCAGGGCTCAAGGGCACCGATCTGCCGCTGAGCCTTGCCGTGGTCGAGGCGCGCAACAGCACGACGCTCCTGACCCGGATCGAGACCAATGGCCCCCATGGCACATGGGCCGCGCCGGACCGTCGGACGATCATCATGAAGGACGGGCTGATTACCGCGACGCGGGGGCTCGGAAATGACATCATGTCATCCGAAACCGGAGAGATTGCCGCGCTCGTCACCGCCCGCCAAGAGGGTCAGGCGCAGCGCGTTCACCGCTATCTTGACGGTGAAAACCACACCGTGGATATGCGCGCCACGTGCCGTGTGACCCGTGGCGGCGAAAAGATGGTCGAAAGTGCGCGGTTCGAGGCGAAAGCGATCGAGATGACCGAAAGCTGCGACACCGGAGCGCGTCGTTTCGTGAACACCTACATGGTCGACACGCAGGGCGACGTTGTGCAGTCGCGCCAGTGGGCGAGCCCCGATACAGGGCACATCTTTATCCAGGCCCTGCGCAAGTAAGTGACCAAATGAAAACGGCGGCCCACAGGCCGCCGTTTCCAAAAACCGGTCGCCTGTCGGCAATCGCCTCAGCTTCCGTCGCTGCTCGAGCTCGAGGCAACGGCAGCGGCCAAACCGACGACGGCGACGGCTGCAAAACCTGAGCCAATCCCGGCAAGGCCAAGCCCGGCACCTTGGGTCGACACGAACGGATCGTCCTGGGTCTTGGTTTCAGCGGCAACCGGCAATGCGGTAGCAGCGGCGAGAGCAGCAACGGCTGCGATCGTCGAAATCTTTTTCATAACTTTCTCCAAACCTTAGTTGAGTCGGCAAGTGCCAACATGACCAATAACACTATCGCACAGTATCATTCAGCTTGAAAACAGATTTTTGCGGTGCCGGCGTTTCCGTTTCGATCTGCTCCAATCTTGGGCAGAACCGTGCTGATTTTCCGCGATACGGCGCTGTGCTGCGTTGCATTTTTGCATCGACGTGGCTCTGTGACGTGGAATTGCCGCGAACCGGTCAACCCTGTGAATGCCCGGTGTTCCGGCATGATTGATTCGCCAAGAAGTTGTCGGGACAGGCTGTTCAGGCCGCTCGCTTCGCGCGCTCAGGTCGGGTGGCGCAGCGCCAGAACATCGTCTGCAGGAACCGTCGCGCCGCCATCGAGGACAAGCTGCAAGCTGCCCTCCACGTTCTGCGCCTCGATCACCCTGGAATAGGTTTCGACCGGGGTCGTGGAAACGGGTTCTCCCTTCGCGAAATTCTCGACCGTGAAACTGTAAAGCCCCGGCGCCAACGGGGCGCCGTCCGCGTCGACCCCGGCCCATGCGACCGGGCCACCGGCAAGGTCGAGCGGGTGACGCTGAACCTCGGTTCCGGTCTCGTCGGCGACGACAAGCCATGCCGCATCGGCCTGCGGGTCGACCTCGGGTGCGAGGTTCAGGGGCGTGCCATCGAACCGGGCCGCGGCGGTGCTGCGCACCTCCATCCCCACCAGCGAGGCAAGCTGTGTCACGCCCGACGCCGCGATATTCGCCGCCAACCCGCTCAGCAGATCATTGGTCAGAACCTGCTGTTCGACAGATGAGAACGTGGCCAGTTGCACCGCGTAGTCCGAACTGTCGATCGGATTGAGCGGATCCTGGTTCTGCATCTGTGTGGTCAGCATTTCCAGAAAGGTCTGAAAATCCGAACCGATCACGCTTTGCGTCTCGCCGGATTGGGCGCGCGCACTTTGCGCGGCGGCGGCGTGAGAAGTTGATGAAAGGGGCGTGGTTGGGTCTGTCATCATGCGCTGCTTTCGTTAAAGGCGGATATCGATCGAGCCGCTCGCAATGTGGGCCGAGAGCGCGCGCGCAGGCGGCGCGTCTCTCTCGGGCGCGCCCGGGTGCCGGCCTGCTTCGGCGTGTGTCGGGTCATCGTCCGGCGCCGGGTGCCCGCGCCCCTGGCGCTGGCCTTCGGGGCCGAAGTCGAATGTGATGCTGCCATAGCCGATCTGGCGGAACTCCTCCGCCAGAAGGCCGATATGTCGCCGAATGAGGTCAAGCGTCTCGCCGCGTTCCGCGGTGATGCTGACCGAGATCGCACCCTCGGCCTGGATCATGGTCATGCGCACCCGTCCAAGCTCTTCGGGGTTGAGCCTCACCTCGGTCGCCTGCTGCGGCTGCGGGGCGAATTCGGCGATCTGGCGGGCGATGTGCTGTGGCAGATCGGGACCATGGCGGGCGATGAGCGGACCCGCGGGGCGCAGGTCTCGCGTTGTGGTCTCGACTCCCGAGAGAGAGGCGAACTCTCCCAAAGGGTCAGCCAGGCTGGCGCGGTCGCCTCGGTTCGAAGCGGGCGCGGGCAGGACCGACTCGGCGGTGGCGGCCAACAGTGGGAGGACGGCAGGCTGCCGAGGCGATGTCACCAGCCGTTCCGGACCTGGCACCTGCGGTGTGCCGGACTGGCCTCCGGCCATGTAGGCAGCCTTGGGTTCCGCGCCGGGGATCGGCAGAGGCTCTTCGGTGCCTTGCTGCTGTGCCGGGGCATTTTTTGAAATTTCGGTGAGCCGGGCCCGCGCCGCGTTCGAGGCGATGGCTTGTGCCGGAAGTTGGATGTCCGGCCGCGCCAATGCGGCGGCGCGCGTTGCATGGTGATCACTGCCCGTTTCGGAGAGCTTGTGCACCGGAGTGGCGAATCCCTCGGCCTTCGGGGGGGTGGGAATGCCGTCTGTTCCTCCTGTCCGCGGTGGCATTGACGACTGCTGTTTCTTGCCTGATGCCTCGGCCCTGTGGTCAGGGCCGGGCCGGCCAGGGAGCGGCGCCGGAGCCGCGAAAGCCGCAGCCGCTGTTGCGGGCTCTTCCTCGCGTGCCGCTGGATGCGGCGCGGTATCGGGTTCATTGGCAATGTCGGGATGCGTTGCCTGCATGGTCGTCGGGTTGGTTTCGTACTTTGCTCCGGGGTCCGTGATCCCGGGCGGAGGCGACGTTTCCGTTCCTTCGTCTTCTGCGCCCGACACGCCCGGATCGGGCGCCGGCTCAGGCGCCTGGGGGTCTCTGCCCGGATCGCCCACTGAAGGCTGGGCGGGGCGCTTGCCCGCTTGCATCATGTCGGAAAAGCGCAGCGCATCCGCCTGACCGTCCGGTCCCCGCCCCTGCGCGTGCGCCCCGGGCGTGCGATCTGGCGCGTGCCCGCCCATCGCCGAATTTGTCGTGATTGCCGTCATCTGGCCCTCGGACTTCTTCCAGTACGGGCCAAGCATTCCAGATTGCGGTTACCGGTTCTTTACCCGGCATCGGGTACAACGAAAAAAATCCGATCAATTGGAGGCATGTGAATGACCGATCTTCCCATCCTGCCCCATGCGCCCGCGGGGCTCTCCGGCGCGGTGGCGCGGCCGGCCACGGAAAACCGCGCGGCACGGGATTCGGACCTGTTCGCGGCCGCGCAGAAACTCGAAACCGTCTTTCTGTCGGAAATGCTCGAAAGCGCCGGTTTCGGGGAGCCGCGCGAGAGTTTCGGCGGCGGTGCCGGCGAAGCGCAGTTCGCTTCGCTCCTGCGCGACGCACAGGCCGCGGAAATGGTCAAACAGGGCGGGATCGGCCTCGCCGAGACGCTTTTCCATGCATTGAAGGAGAACAGGGATGACAGATGAAACCGGCTGGCGCCATGATGCGGTCGAGGCGCTCGTGGCGCTTCTCGAGGCGGAAAGGGCGGCACTGCTTGCAGGTGATTTCGAGCGGCTGATCGGGATGCTGGATGACAAGGCGGCGTTGATCGACCAACTGGATGCGGCCGATGACCTGACCGAAGACATGCTTCACGCGTTGCGCACCCGGCTCGAACGCAACCAGGCGCTTCTCGACAGCGCGCTTGCGGGGATCCGCGGGGTCGCCGGGCGGATCGGGGCGTTGCACCGGATGCGCCGCTCGCTGGACACCTACGACCAAACCGGCCGCCGCACCACGATCGAGGGCAGCATCGACCACGTTGTCGAAAGACGCGCCTGAGAAACACTCCAAATCACCTAAAATGCAGGCAAGATCGGGAACGGAACTTAGGAAACCATTAGGATGTATGCGGACATGGTGGGCGGGCATCCAGATGGATGGCGCGGCATCGCGATCGCGGTGTTGCACGTGTCAGAACGACCTGGCTCCGCCCGCGTGAGCGGCGGGATATGAAACGGGCGCAAAGCGTCCAATGACCAAGGGAACGCAACACCATGTCCAGCATTCTGACCAACAACAGCGCAATGGTCGCGCTGCAAACCCTCAAAGGCATCAACAAGAACCTTTCCGGTGTCCAAAGTGAGATCTCGACCGGCAAATCGGTGGCCTCGGCCAAGGACAACTCGGCCGTGTGGGCCATTTCGAAAGTGATGGAGTCCGACGTCAACGGGTTCAAGGCGATCTCGGACAGCCTTGCGCTGGGCGAATCCACCGTCGCGGTGGCGCGCAATGCCGCCGAATCGATCACCGATCTGCTGACCGAGATGAAGGGCAAGATCGTCGCCGCGCAGGAAGACAATGTCGACCGCGCCAAGATCAACGACGATGTGACCGCGTTGCGCGACCAGATCGACTCGGTCGTGAGTGCCGCCCAGTTCAACGGGTTGAACCTTGTCGACGGTTCGACGGCCTCGGCCGACATCCTGTCCTCGCTTGATCGCGATTCAACCGGCAATGTCTCGTCGTCGTCGATCACGGTAACGGCGCAGGACCTCTCGACCGGCGGATATACCGCGATTTCCGGTTTCGAGGGTACGAACACCGACGGTGTCGCGGCCGACAACCGCGACACGTTCGGCTTTTCGCTCGATGCCAATGGTGGCACCGACGACAGTGGCCAGATCGAATTCGATACGCTTGCCAATGCGGGCTACAGCGCTGGCGACAGCGTGAGCCTGCGGTTGGGCGAGACCGAGGTGACCTATACCATCACCCAGGCCGATATCGACGCGACCTCGACCAATGACGTCATTGCCCTCGGCGTGAAATCGGCGATCGAGGCGTCTGATGCCGACGTTTCGGTCGATTACGACGCGGCAAACAGCGGTCGCCTGGTCGTCACCAACGAGGATGGAACCGATGGCCTGTCGGTCAGCGGCCAGTTCACCAACGCCGGTTCCGGCGGGCTCGGTGCGCTGTCGGCGATCGACGTGTCCTCGGGTGCCGGCGCGACCGCCGCGCTCGGCTCGATCGAGTCCCTGATCGATACCTCCATCACGGCCGCTTCCGCTTTCGGCTCGGCCGAGGGGCGGATCAACACCCAGTCCGAGTTCATCTCGAGCCTGACCGATTCGCTCAAGTCGGGGATCGGGGCAATGGTGGATGCCGATATGGAAGAGGCTTCCGCCCGGCTTCAGGCACTTCAGGTGCAACAGCAGTTGGGCACGCAATCGCTCTCGATCGCCAACCAATCTCCGCAGGCGCTCCTGTCCCTGTTCCGCTGATCTGAACCGGTCCGGGCGCCACGATCCGGCGCCCGGACCATTCTGCCTCGCATGCAGTGACAGACAACGGAAAGGACCGAGCCTTGCAATCTCGAATGATGGCGCGTGCCGCCTATTCCACCCAGAACACACCGATCCGCACGCCCCGCGGCACCGAATACGATGTCGTCGCGCGCGTCACACAACGGCTGCGCGCCGCGGCGCTGCTCGGACGGCCCGGCTTTCCGGCCCTGGCCGAGGCGGTGCATGCCAATCGCCGCCTCTGGACCATGCTGGCCGCCGATGTTGCCGATCAGGACAACCCCCTGCCGGCCGAACTCAGGGCGCGAATCTTCTACCTGGCCGAATTCACGCACGATTACAGCGGCCGGGTCCTGAGCAAGGAGGCCAGCGTCGCGCCGCTTCTCGAGATCAACGCCGCGGTGATGCGCGGCCTGCGCGCCGGGGGGGCGGGAGAATGAGTGGCCTTGTTCTCAAGCTTGGTCCGAAGGAACGGGTCCTCATCAACGGTGCGGTGATCGAGAATGGTGACCGCCGGTCGCGCCTGTCGATCATGTCGCCCAATGCCAATATCCTGCGCCTGCGCGACGCGATCCATCCCGAAGAGGCCAATACGCCGGTGCGCCGCGTCTGCTATGCTGCGCAGCTTGTCCTGACGGGCGATGCCACGCCGGATGACGCGCGCATGCCCCTCTTGCGCCGGATCGAGGAGTTGAGCCAGGTGCTGACCGATCATGACAGCCGCCGGCAATTGGCGCTGGCCACCGAGGCCGTGCTGGACGCGCAGTATTATCAATGTCTCAAGGCGCTGCGCGCGCTCTTGCCGCGCGAGGAGCGGCTCCTGGCCGCCGGGGTGCAATGATGGCGTTCCAGCCGGTCATCCCGTCTGGCGGTCTTGTCGGCTGGCGCTTTCTTCAGCAGACCCGCCCGACACAGGAGGCGGCCTTTCGGGCCGCTCCTGCAATCCAGCGCGACACCGAATATTTCAAGGAGCGGATCGGCCGGATCGACACGGCCGCAGAGCTTGTCTCGGACCGGCGGCTCCTTTCGGTGGCGCTGGGCGCCTTCGGGCTTCAGGATGACATAGACAATCGCTATTTCGTCCAGCGCATGCTCGAAGACGGAACGATCAAGCCCGATGCGCTGGCCAACCGGATGGCCGATGACCGATACAAGTCCTTTTCCAAGGCGTTCGGGTTCGGCGATTTCTCGGTACCGCGCAGCAAGCTTTCGGATTTCGCGGACGGGATCGTTGACCGCTACCTGTCGAAATCCTTCGAGGTGGCGGTGGGCGATCAGCAGGAGGAGATGCGCCTCGCCCTCAACGCCCAGAGCGAATTGCCGCGCATCGCGGGGGAGGGCGGCACGAATGAAACGAAATGGTTCCGCGTGATGGGTAACGCGCCCTTGCGCAAGGTGTTCGAGGTCGCGCTGGGCCTGCCCGGAAGCTTTGGCCAGATCGACCTCGACAAACAGCTCGAGATCTTTCGGGACAAGGCCGATCGCCAGTTCGGCAGCAGCGAGATCGACGAGATCGCCACGCCCGAGAGCCTTGATCGCATCATCCAGCGGTTTCTCGTGCGCTCGCAGATCGACACCGGCCCGGCCAACACCGCGGGCAGTATCGCGCTCACGCTCTTGCAGTCGGCGGCGGCGGCCCCGGTGTGAGCCGATCACCTGGTGTCGGGCACCCCCGGCAGCGATGCTGCGGTGACCTCGCCGCTTGCCACCGCCGCGCCGCGCTCGGCGGGTCGGACAGGGCTTGCGCCCGCGCGGGCCTGTCGCGCCATACCGCCACCCGCCGCATTGGCCGCGCGCCGCAACATGAGGCGCAACCGGTTGAAGCTGTTCGCGATATCCTGGGTTTCGCGCTCGGCAAGAAAGGCGTCAAGCTGTGCCCAGACCCGGATCGCGCGGTCGGTCTCGGGGTCGCTGCCCTCGGTATAGAGCCCGGCGCGAATCATCATTTCCGACCGGGCATAGACGCCCAGAAGATGCCGCGCCTCGGCGATCACCTTGTTCTCCTCGTCGCTGGCCGCGTCGGGCAGGCTGCGCGAGACCGAGCGCAAGAGGTCGATTGCCGGATAGCGCCCGCGCTCGGCGATCTGGCGGTCGAGCACGACATGCCCGTCGAGTACCCCGCGCAGGATGTCGGCGATCGGCTCCTCCATGTCCGACCCGGCCACCAGCACCGTGAACACCGCCGTGATCGCGCCCGAATGGCCCGTGCCGGGGCCCGCGCGCTCGCAAAGCGACATGATCGTGTGCGCGGTCGAGGGTGGATAGCCGCGCAGCGATGGCAATTCCCCTGCGGCCACCGCCACCTCGCGATGCGCCTCGGCGAACCGGGTGATCGAATCGCCGAGGAACAGCACGTTGCAGCCCTGGTCGCGGAAATGCTCGGCCACCGCCATCGCGGTCCAGGCACAGCGCCGCCGGGTCAGCGGCGATTGGTCCGACGTGGCCGCCACCACCACCGCGCGCTTCATCCCCTCGGCGCCGAGCACGGTATCGACGAACTCGCGCAACTCGCGCCCGCGCTCACCGATCATGGCGATCACGATCACATCGGCCTCGACATGACGCGCGAGATGGGCGAGCAGCGTCGTCTTGCCCACGCCCGACCCGGCGAACAGGCCCAGCCGCTGCCCCTCGACCAGCGGCAACATGGTGTTGAACACGGCCATCCCGGTTTCGAGCCGCGCACCCAGCGCGTGGCGCGTCGCCGGGGCGGGGGGCGGTGCACGCAGGGCACGCGCCATGCCGCCCCGCAAAAGCGGCCGCCCGTCAAGCGGCGCGCCGTAGGGGTCGATCACCCGCCCGATCCAATCATCCGCGGGCGATATCGTTCCCGCTTCCCTGATGATCGCCCGATCCCCGAGCGACACGCCATCGGGTGCCGCTTCGGGCAGGATGACCGCGTGCTCCGCGCTCAGTTGCAGAACCTCCCCGTCAAGGGGCGGGCCGCCACGGCGTGCCACCCTCACCCGATCACCGATTCGCGCCGCGTCCTGCATCCCGCCGATATGCAGCAATCCACCATTCACGGCAGTGATGCGCCCGACCAGGTGCACGGCGCGCAGGCCGCGAATCTGCTCGGTGATGCGGTTCAGACCGGAATCGGGCATGCGAACTCTCCATTGATGATCTGAAAACCGTTTCTAAAGGAATCGGGGTTAAGCCTTGATTGAAACCAATCGAGGGAGAAGCCCCGATGCTTGCAAAGATCGAATATTTCCAACTCGCGCACGCGATGGCCACGCATGCGGGAACGCGACAGGCCGTCGTGGCGCAGAATGTCGCAAATGCCGACACCCCCGGATACAAGGCCCGCGATACCGTCTCGTTCGCCGACACGCTCGCGGCGCAGGCCGGCGGATTCGACCCGCGCGCGACGCGGCCGCGGCACCTGCACGGCGTCACCGGCCCTGCCGCCCCGGAGATCGTCGAGACCGGCCAGCAGAACGACCCCAACGGCAACGGCGTCACCATCGAGGAAGAGACGCTCAGGGCGGTCGAGGTCAAGCGCCAGCATGACCGCGCGCTCGCGATCTATCGCTCGGGCCTCAACGTGCTGCGCGCCAGCCTCGGCAAGGGTTGAGGGGGCGGATGATGGGCGAATTTTCCAACTCCCTCGACGTCTCGGCCAGCGGGCTCAGGGCGCAGGCCCAGCGCCTGCGTCACGTATCCGAGAATATTGCCAATGCCGACACGCCCGGATACCGGCGCAAGACGATCCCGTTCGAGACGGTGTTCGCGGCCGGTCGTGACGGAGTCGGCCGGGTCGAGACCGGGCGCGTCGCACTCGATCCGCGGGCGCCTGAACAGGTCTATGACCCGGGTCACCCCCTGGCCGATGACACCGGCCATTATGCCGGATCGAATGTCGATCTGGTGATCGAGATCGCCGACGCGCGCGAGGCCCAGCGCAGTTACGAGGCGAATCTCAAACTGTTCGACCAGGCCCGGCAAATGTCGGGCAGCCTGTTCGATCTCTTGCGCAGGTAACCCCAGAAAAGGAGATCCAGAATGGATATCAACGCCCTCAATGCCGCCAGAAGCTATGCCGGCCTTCGCCCCGCGACGGAGCCCGACCCGGGGCAGGCCGGTGGCGCGCAGGTGCGCCCCGATGATGCCGGCGGCGCGCTTGGCGGCGCGGTCCGCGATTTCACCGAAACCCTTCATGCAAGCGAGGATCTTGCCAAGGCGGCGATGACCACGGGCGCCGATCCGCACGCGCTCGTCCATGCGCTGGCCGAAACCGAAATGGCGGTCGAAACCGTCGTGACCGTGCGCGACAAGATCGTCGAGGCTTACCAGGAAATCCTGCGGATGCCGGTCTAGGGCCGCCGCGTGATGGATGAGGGCGTCTTCTTCGACACGTTGCGCGAAGGGCTCTGGGTGGCGGTCATCACCTCGTTCCCGATCCTTGCCGTCGCGCTTCTTGCCGGGGTCGTCGTCGGCCTCTTTCAGGCGCTGACCTCGATCCAGGAAATGACCCTGACCTTCGTGCCGAAACTGGCGGCCATCGTCGGCGTGTTCTGGGTCGCGATGGGGTTCATGGCGCAAACGCTGGTCGATTTCTTTCAACAGGCCATCGTGCCGCTCATTGCAGGAGGCTGAAAATGGATACAACCGGATATGTCACCCTGTCGCGCCAGTCCGGGCTGATGCGCGAAATGCAGATCGTGGCCAACAACGTCGCCAACGCCGCCACCACCGGCTACCGGCAGGAGGGGCTGATCTTTTCCGAGCATGTCGCGGCGCTCGACGGGCAGCCCGCACTGTCGATGTCGGGGGCGACCGCGCATGACACCTCGATGCTGCAGGGCGCGCTGGGCGAGACCGGCGGGCGGCTCGATCTCGCGATCGAGGGCGAGGGGTTCTTCATGCTCGACACCCCGCAGGGCGAACGCCTGACCCGGGCGGGTGCCTTCACGACGAATGCCGAGGGCGAGATGGTCAATCCCGACGGGATGCGGGTTCTCGACGCGGGCGGTGCCCCGATCTTCGTGCCGCCCGACGCCACAGACCTCTCGGTCGCCGCCGATGGCACGATGAGCGCGGACGGGCGTCCGCTGGCCCAGGTCGGCCTCTACCTTCCGGTCGATCCCAACGCGATGATCCGCGAGGGCGGCGTTCTGTTCCGGTCCGAAGCGGGGATCGAGCCGTCCCAGACGGGACGCATCGTGCAGGGGTTCCTCGAGAACTCCAACGTCGACCCGATCGGACAGGTCGCCCGCATGATCGAGGTGCAGCGCGCCTATGAGCTTGGGCAGAGCTTTCTCGATACCGAAAACGAACGCCTCCGCGAGGCGATGAAAACCCTTATCAAGTAAAGGATGACGACATGCGGGCACTGACAATCGCGGCCACCGGCATGGCCGCTCAGCAGATGCGGGTCGAGACCATCTCGAACAACCTCGCGAACATGTCCACGACCGGCTACAACGCCCGCCGGGCCGAGTTTGCCGACCTGCATTACCAGCAGATGGCGCGGCCCGGCACGATCAACGCATCCGACGGCACGGTGCTGCCTACCGGTGTGCAGCTTGGCCTCGGGGTGCGCCCCGCCGCCGTTTCCCTCCATCTCGCGCAGGGGTCGCTTTCGGCCACGGGCGGTGATCTCGATCTGGCCATAGACGGGCCCGGGTTTCTCGAGGTGACGCTGCCCTCGGGGCAGGCCGCCTATACCCGCGACGGGGGGCTCAAACGCTCGGGTGACGGGCTGATCGTGACCTCCGACGGCTTTCCCGTCGCGCCCGACATCACCATTCCACAGGAGGCGCGATCGATCGCGATCAATGCCGAGGGCGAGGTCCATGCCTATTTCGACGATGCCGCAGAAGCGCAGCTTCTGGGCCAGATCGGCCTCGTCGGGTTCACGAATCCAAAGGGGCTCGAGGCGCGCGGCTCGAACCTCTTTACCGAGACCGAAGCCTCGGGTCCGCCGGTCGTCTCGACCCCCGGTCAGGACGGGCTGGGCACGCTGCGGCAAGGCTATCTCGAGGATAGCTCGGTCGATCCTGTGCTCGAGATCACCGAACTGATCGAGGCCCAGCGCGGCTATGAAATGAATGCCAAGATCATATCGGCCGCCGACCAGATGCTCGGCGCGACGACACAGGTGCGGTGATGCGCTGCGCGATCGCCCTGAGCTGGGCCCTGCTCGCCATGCCTGCCCTGGCCGATGTCGTGGTGCCGGTCCACACGATCCGTCCGCAATCCGTGATCGGGCAGGGCGATCTCGCGCTGCGCCCCCTGCCGGGTGTCGAAGGGTTCGATTCAGTCGATGAACTCATTGGTCTCGAAGCGCGTGTCGCGCTCTACGCGGGCCGCCCGATCCGGCCGCAGGATGTCGGCCCCCCGGCAACGATCGAGCGCAACCAACTGGTCCTGCTCGTCTTCGCGCGCGGAGAGCTGGAAATCAGGGCCGAGGGCAGGGCGCTCGACCGGGCGGGCAAGGGCGAAGTGATCAAGGTGATGAACACCTCGTCGCGCAACATCGTCATGGGGGTGGTGCGCCCCGATGGCACGGTCCTGGTTCAGTGAGGATGCCGATGACAAACCAGATCCCACGCCGCGCGTCCAAAGCTGCCGTCGCTCTGATCCTTGCGCTGGCGGGCTGTGGCCGGGGCGACCATCTCGGCAAGGCGCCGGACTTTTCCGAAACCAGGGAGCTTGGCAACCCCGAGCATGTCGCGATGCTTTTTCCCGGCTTGCCGGCGCATGGCGAGCGCGCCACCGCAACCACCGAATCCTCGCTCTGGCGCGCCGGGCAGCGGTCGCTTCTCGGTGACCGCCGCGCAGCCAAGCGGGGCGATATCCTCACCGTCGTGATCGAGATCGACGAGAAGGCCGAGATATCCAACAAGAGTTCGCGCGCGCGCAGCGGTTCGGAAAGCCTGTCCCTGCCGGGGCTGTTCGGCCTGCCCCAACGCGCCGACCGGAAACTGCCCGACGGTGCCACGATGGACAGTGCCGTGGCGATCGATTCGGCCTCGCGCTCGGATGGCGACGGTTCGGTGCGGCGCAACGAAAAGCTCACCCTGCGGGTCGCCGCCACGGTGACCGAGATTCTGCCCAACGGTGTGCTGGCCATATCCGGAAGCCAGGAGGTGCGCGTGAACTACGAATTGCGCGAGCTTCTGGTCTCGGGTTTCGTGCGCCCCGAAGACATATCGCGCCGCAACGAGATCACCTATGACAAGATTGCCTCGGCGCGCGTGTCCTATGGCGGCCGGGGACAGATCTCCGACATGCAACAACCTCGATACGGGCAGCAGATGCTCGATGTCGTCCTGCCATTCTAGGGTTGCGAGGCTCCGACATGCTCAAGATCCTCATTCCTCTCCTCCTGCTCATGATCGGGACGGGTGCCGGCATCGGCGGCGGGCTCTACATGCGCCCGGTTCCGCCGGCCGACCCTCCGGCGGAGGACACCGCCGACGCGCCGAGCATGGACGCGCCGGCCCCCGCCGCCGACGCGCCGCCTGAGCGGAAGGTCGGCCATGAGGATGGCGACGGGCCGGAGCAGGATTACATCAAGCTCAACAACCAGTTCATCGTGCCACTGGTCGAGGGCGAAAGGGTCACGTCCCTGGTTGTCCTGACCCTCGGGGTCGAGATTCCGTCAGGACAGCGGGAAAGGCTCTACATGATGGAGCCCAAGGTGCGCGATGTCTTCCTGCAAGAGCTCTTCGCCCACGCCAACAGGGGCGGCTTTCGGGGGGCCTTCACCAGTGCCAGCAATCTGGGCAACCTGCGCAACAGCCTGCGCGAAGCCGCGCGATATGCGCTTGGTGACCTGATCACGGACATCCTGATCGTCGACATCGTGCGCCAGGACAACTGAGCCGAGAGTCCATGACCCTTTTCCGAAAGCCATGACGGCCAACCGGGCCGGAGTTCAGCGCCGCATCGACAACGCCGCCAGAAGCGCCTGATCCTGGAGTGTTTCCATCTGTTTCAAGGTCGCCTCGCGGGCCTTTACACGGCGCGCGTGATCGCGCAGCCCTTGCGCCACATCGTTTCGCGCATGTGCTCGGTGCAGGGCTGCGGCGGCCTGTGCCTTGCGGGCGCGGATATCGGCCAGACGCAGGTTGGTTTCGGCCCGCTTCATCGCCTTCCAGCGGTGCCAGCCACGATCAAAGCTCGACAGACCCATGTTCAGCGCCGTATCCGGATCGGACACCGCGCCGAGATCGTTCAATTCCTCGAGATAGCGTTTGAGCCGGCGCTCGGTCGCGGCCAGCGCCTCTATCCTTGCCAGCTCGGACCGATAGGCCATGCCGGTCAGTCGGGCCAGCCGTTCTTCTGCGCTCATGGTCTTATCTCCTCCCCTGTCCGGCGCCGCAACCCGTCGGCAAAGCGAATGGCGGCGGCGACCGCGCGGTAATGCTCGACCGCGATTTCCTGCCCGATCTCGGTGCTTGCATGCAGGGCCCGTGCCGTGGGCGGATCGCTTCGGATCGGCACGCCCGCCTCGATGGCCATTTCGCGGATGCGTTTCGCGATCATGTCCTGCCCCTTGGCGACACAGATCGGCGCGCTGCCGCGCTGGCGGTCCCATTTCAGGGCGACGGCGAAATGCGTGGGGTTCACGATCACCACATCGGCCCCGGGCACATCGTTCAGCATCCGGTTCGCCGCGATCTGCTGGCCCTTTTCCCGGCGCGCCTGTTTCATGTGCGAATCGCCCTCTGTCTCCTTGTGCTCGTCGCGCAGATCCTTGTCGGACATCCGGTTCTTGCGCAGGTGATCCGCCCGTTGCCACATGAGGTCAACGAACCCTATGGCCAGCGCGATCATCACGATGATCAGCAGGAACTCGATCATGACCTGCGCCAGCAGGAGCGTCGCAGGTCCCGGTCCTGTCATAAGCGTGGTGCCGATCCGGTCAAGATTGGCGCTCAGAAAGAGGCCCAGGATGGTCGAATAGATCACCAGCTTGACAAGGCTCTTGGCGAATTCGAACAAACCGCTCAGCCCGTACTTGTTTTTCGCGTTCTGGATCGGCGAGACGCGCGAGAGCTTGAACCGGACCTTCTCCGGGCTGAAGGTGAGGCCGCGCTGCGCAAACAGGCTCAGCACGACGAGAAGACCCGGGATCAGGAACCACGCGGCGAGAGGGGCGATGCTGTTGGCAATCGCGGTCTTCATCGCCCAGGCCGCTTGCGGCCCGGCGCCGGGGCGGCTCAGCGGGCCGGCATTCGCGATGAGGCTCTGAAGGCTTGCACCTACCTGCATCACCGCCGGTTCACCCAGCGCCCAGAAGCAGAGCAGCAGGCCAACATATCCTGCCGCCGCCGCCAGGTCGAGCGATTTGGGGACCTCGCCCTTGCGGCGCGCGTCGTCGAGCTTTTTCTGCGTCGGTTCATGGCGTTTCGTGGCGCCGTCGTCCTCGCCGCTCATCGCTCAGCCTCCGAACGGCGCGGAGAGAAAGCCGCGCAGCGCGTCATGCCAGACCGTGATCGCCGTGACGGCGAAGAGATAGAGGAGCGCAACCCCGGCCAGCGTGATCGCCGGGGCACCGACAAAGGCGACCATCAGTTGCGGCATGGCCCGGTTGATGACGCCCAGCGTGAGATTGTAGAGTGTCGAGATGATCAGGAACACCGCGCCAAGGGTGAAGGCGAGCGAGAAGGATCGCGCGAGCAACGTGCTTCCCCAGTCGAGCAGGTCACTACCAGCCGGATAGCGCGCGAAGGGCAGGTAGTCATACGAGCCGACCAGGTAGACTGCCACCTCGACATGGAGCCCCGCCATCACCGCCAGGCACAGACCCGCCATGGTCAGCGTCTGGCCCATCGCTGGTATCGGCTCGACCCCGGCAGTGCCGAGGATCTGCGACAGCGAGGTCGCCTGCGCCGCGATCGTGCCCGCGATCTGGAGCGCGAAGACAAAGCTGCGCAGCCCGATCCCGAGGGCAAGCCCGTTCACCGTCTCGGCAAGAAGGACCGATGCGATTGCCGCGCGATCTTCGGGCCAGGCGGCCGGTGCGGCCGGCCCCACGATCAGCGTCATTGCCAGCGCCAGCGCGAGCTTGACCCGCATCGGGATCGCGCTTTCGCCGAAACCGGGCATCAGTGCCACCACCGGCCCGACCCGCAGAAAGATCACCCCCAGCGCCAGGCCCTGCTGCGCCAGCGCCTCGACCAGCGGCGCGAGGTCGGCACTCATGCCTCGACCATCCCGACGAGCGCGGGGCGTGCCTCGACCCCGACCTCCTCGAAGGACAATACCGGGTTGGGGATCGAACGCGCCTTGAGCAGGGTGCGCAGGAATCGCCGCCGCCGCACCGTGGTGATGAGTGCCGGGTAGCTTCCGCTCGCCGCCGCGTCGGACACCGCTTTCGAGACCGCCTGCGTCAGCCGGTTGAACACGTCCGGCGGCAGGGCCACGTCGGCAGCGTCGCCATCCTCGCCGATCTGGTAGGTCGTGAATGTATCCTCCCATTCGGGCGCAAGCTGGACAAGCGGCAGGCTGCCATCCGCGCGGCGCAGCGCCGCAACCAGTTGAAACCCGAGCTTCTGGCGGACGAATTCGCAGATCGCCTCGGGCTGACCATGGCGCACGCGGCCTTCGGCAATCGCTTCAAGGATGAGCGGCAGGTTGCGGATCGACACCTGTTCGTCAAGGAGCAGCCGCAGCACCGCCTGCAAGAGGTCCATCGGCACCTTGTCGGGCACCAGCTCCTGCAGCAGGCGCTTGTTGGCCTCGTTGCGCGCCGGGCTGGAGAGATTGACCATCTCGTCCAGCAGCCGCCGCAGTGCCTTGAGCGTCAACAGGCGGCTGAGATTGCGCTTGATGGTTTCAAGCAGATGCGTCGCCAGAACCTCGACCGGGGTGACCGTGGTCATGTCGAGCATGATCGCCTTTTCCTGGCTCTCCGGCTCGATCCACCTTGCGGGTGCGCCGTAAACCGGTTCTTCCACGCGGATGCCCGCGATGTCGGACCCGCCCGCGCCCTCGGGTTCGAGCGCGAGTATCCTGCCCGGATGCAATTCCGAGCGCACCTGCTCGACCCCGTGGATCTTGATCACGTAGGTGCCCGGTGGAAGCGACGGCGCATCGGTCAGGCGGATCTCCGAGATCACGAGGCCAAAGCTGCGGGCCACGTGATTGCGCATGTTGGCGATCCGCGCCTCGAGCCCGTTGCCCGGATCCAGAACCATGTTCACCAGGTTGCTGGCGAACTCCACATGAATGTCGTCGAGATCCAGCAGATCGCCGATCGTGCTCTCATGCGGCCGGGCGTCGGGCGCCGGTTCGGGCGCGGCCGCCGCGGCGGCGCGGCGGCGCATCAGCATGAGGCCGATCCCGATCAATGTCACGGCCCCCACGAAGAACGGCACGAAAGGCAATCCCGGAAAAAGCGCGAAGAGCATCATCAGCCCCCCCACCGCGACCAGCGCCGGCGGGTAATTGCCAAGCTGGGTAAAGAGGGTGAAATCCGTCGCCCCCGTTGCGCCGCCCCGCGCAAGAAGCAATGCCGAGGCGATCGAGATGATCACCGCCGGGATCTGCGACACCAGACCGTCTCCAACGGTCAGGATGGCATAGACCTCGAACGCGTCGCCCAGCGCCATGCCATGCACCAGGACCCCCATGGTCAGCCCCATCACGAGATTGAGGATGGTGATCAGAAGCCCCGCCACGGCATCGCCCTTGACGAATTTCGACGCCCCGTCGAGCGAGCCGAAGAACGTGGTTTCAAGCTGTTCTTTCTCACGCCGTGCCTTGGCCTCGGCATGGTCGATCGCACCCGCCGACATGTCGGAATCGATCGCCAGCTGCTTGCCCGGCATCCCGTCGAGGGCAAAGCGCGCGCCCACCTCGGCCATGCGTGCCGCGCCCTTGGTGATGACCATGAAATTCACGATGAGCAGAACCCCGAACACCACGAGGCCCAGGAACATGTTGCCGCCCATCACGAAATCGGCAAAGCCCGCGATCACGTCACCCGCCGCGCGCGTGCCGGTATGACCCTCGCCGATGATCAGCTTGGTGGACGAGACATTGAGCGACAGGCGCAGCATGAGCGAGGCCAGAAGGATCGTCGGAAAGGACGAGAACTCCAGCGGCGTCTGGATGAAGAGCGTGATCGTGAACACGAGAATTGCCAGCGCAAAAGACACCGCCAGACCGGAATCGAGCACCCAGGCCGGCATCGGCAGGATCATCATCACGATGATCGCCATCAGCGACATGGCAAGAAGAACGGTCGGCTGGAAGATATTGCGGATCATTCGGCCGCCCCCCGCCCGGCCACACCCGGCATCGACAGGAACGGCCGTCCCCCGCCCGCGATGTTCGCCGCGACGAGCGACCCGCCCCGCGCCGGAGCGCCTGACGCCGTGGCAACGAACAGCGGATAGGTGTTGTCGCGTGCGGGTGCGGGATTGGTAGGGGCAGGTGTTTGCTCGGCCCCCTCGGCCCCGGACGTGACGGCGGCATAGTGCGCTTTGAAGATCTTGAGATAGCGGCGCGCGTGTTTCGGCGTACGTGAATGATATGCCCCTGCCGCATCGGTCCAGTTTCCCATCTCGGCGTGCAGTTCGCCCAGGAAACGGGCCGCGTAGCGGGCATTCACAATCGGGTCGATCATCGTGTCCAGCGAGGCAAAGCCGTGGCGGTGCCAGCGGTAATTGACCTGGAAACAGCCCACGTCGAAATTCCGCTGTCCCTGGGCGACCTGATCGCGAAGGAAGCGCAGCGCCTCGCTGCGGCTGTCGAACCAGTACCCCTTGCCCGCCACGTTCGCGGTCCAGGGCCATGACGAGAGCGGCCCCTGCCGTGCGCGGCCGGTCTCTGTGCGGGTGATCGCCCTGAGGACGGCGGCGGGAACGCCCTGGTCGCGTGCGGCGATCACGCCCGCGCGTTCACAGGTGGTCTGCCCGACTGCATGGCCAGCACCGGACCAAAGCCAGACCGCCGCGACCACGGCAAGGCCCAACCGCGCGCGCGGTCCGATCAAGCGAGAGTCGATATCCGTTCTGGCACCCATGTCCCGACCTTCCGGCGTGAGAATTCTTCTCGCGACTCCCCGCCCGGCACGGGGATCGGGCACAGTGCTAGCAAGCCAGGGTTAACGAAGCCTCAACCGCCGGGAGAAGGCTATCGCGAGGCACCGCCAAGGGGTGTCAGCGCGCGCCGCGTTAACCGATTTGTGCCCGGGTTTCGCTGCGCTGCGGCGGTGCACGCCCGGCAGCCGGGCCGCAGCCGGACATCACCCCCCGTTTCGAGAGGCCCAGGCCGCGGTTAACCCTTCGGAACGGTGCACCTGCGCCGATTGCGAAACGGGCTTGATTTCACCTTGGGATCAAGCGCAAACTCGCGCCCATGACAGTGCAGGATCCTTCGCCTACTTCCGGGCCGCACCCTTCGCAGGTGACATTCCACCGCAGCGAACTGAACGTGATCCTTTCGCTTTACGGGCGCATGGTCGCAGCGGGGGAATGGCGCGACTACGGCATCTCCTGCCTGCGCGATTCGGCGGTGTTTTCGGTGTTTCGCCGCACCGCCGAGCATCCGCTCTATCGTATTGAAAAAAGGCCGAAATTGCGCAGCCGACAGGGGCAGTATTGCGTTGTCGGTATGGATGGCCAGATCCTTAAACGCGGTCATGATCTTCGCATGGTTCTTCGGGTTCTCGAACGCAAGCTGATCCGCGCCGTCGAATGAGGACATCCCGGTCCGCTATTCTCTGGCCGGGCAGGACGTTGTGCGCAAGGCATTGATTTTTGGCGTAAAAATCTAGACGGCGCTGTCGCCCGGTTTTTCGCTCACCGCGATTTCACCGGCAGGTTGAAGCGATGGGATTCGACCCCCAGTTCTGCCGGGGCCGCGGGGAATTGCCCGGCATTGCGCACCGCCGCAACGGCCAGCCTGTCGATACGCGGATTGCCTGAGGACTTGGCCAGGTTGACCGCCAGGAGGGCACCGTTCCCCGACACGGAGATTGTCACGATAGCCGTCCCCCGACCCGCACCACGCGGCGCGCGGCGGGCGACGCGGGCCCGGATCTGCCCACCCCATTGGGCCATGAGCGACTGGCGCTGCGACTTGGACAATGTGGCCACCTCCGCCTGCCCGGAATCGCCCCGCGCCGCGTTTCCACCTGTGCCCTGCGCCTTGCGAGCCATCGAGGCGGCAGAGGCAGAGGATTGTTTTTTCGCTGGTTTTTCAGTGTTTTGCTTGGGCTCGGCCTGTGGCTGTGGCGGCGTCACAGGGCGTGCCACGGGGCGGATATCCGCGTGGGGGGCGGTGTCGGTCTCGGGTGGTGTCTCGGCGCTGGGCTCGGGTTCGGGTGGTGCAGGCGCAGGCGGCGGGGGCTGATAGCCGGGCAGCGCGGGCGCATCGGGTTGCACGATCAGCGGCTTCGGCGGCTGAGTGGCGGCAGGGGCCGCCCGGGTGTCGGGGGTCGCTGGCATCTCGGGCGCCATCATCGCGACATCGCGCGGCTCGGACAGTGCGGTTTCAGCCTCCATGGTCGCCTCGGGCGGGCTATCCCATGTCTCGACCAGTACTTCGATGCCGGCATTCGATGCCTGAACCGACAAGAGATCGTCGCCTCCCTCACCTGCCCCGACGACTCCCGTTCTCGGGGTAGAGGACCAGACTGCGACATGCACCGCGAGCGCCACCCCTAGAAAGAATGATCCTTCGAGGTATCTTCGCATCGTCACCGCATCCCCGATACGAGTTTGACTCGACGCACACCTTGGGCGGCCAGCCGGGGCAGCAGCGCAGCGATCTGGCTGGCCTCGACCCCGCGATCGGCGCGGATCATCAGGGCCTCGCCTTCGGGCAGGTCGGGCATCGCGTCGAACACCGCTTCACCCCTCGAGTCCCCCATGGCCATCTCTCCATCGGCCGAAACGTAGAGCACGTGACGCCCCTCGGCTGCGGCTTCGGCATCCGATTCCGGTAGGGTGAGGTCAAACGGGTCGGGGGGTGCGATCTGGGCCGTCATCAGGAAGAAGATGAGTAACAGGAAAACCACGTTGATCATCGGCACGACGCTTTCGCGTGGGCGGCGTTTGGGTAGGACGTCAAGCATCATAGCGGGTCACTCCACCAGAACGAGGCTCTGATACCCCGCCTTCGCCAGCGCTTCGATCACCTCGACCACGCGTTGCAGGTCGGCCTTGTCGCGCGGGCGAAGGACAATCGCATCGTTATGCAAGTGCATCATCGTGCCCAGCTTGGGCAGCAGATTGTTCATCTCGGTGTCAACCCCGTTGAGCCGTAGCCCGCCAGGAAGGATATCGACAAGGCGCGGCGGCCCCTCGTAGGGCTGGTCGGACGCGGCGGCGAGCGGCAGGTCGATCTCGACATCCTGACCGAACCGGGCAGCCAGCATGAAGAACACCAGCAGCAGGAACACCACGTCGATCATCGGTGTCAGGCTGGGTTTACGTCGGGCAGGTGGCGGGGCGAGCAACATGGATCGGCCTCACTCGGCAGCGGCGGTGACGGTGGTTGCATCTGCGGCCATGGCAGGGGCGTGACGACGGGTGGGATTGCGCGTCAGGATGCGGGTCGCCGCGTCCTCCATGTCGCGCTGGGCGCGGTCGGCCACGCTTTCGAACCAGGCCAATGCGACACCGGCCGGAATCGCGACGGCCATGCCTGCGGCGGTGGTCAGAAGCGCCTCCCAGATGCCACCGGCCAGCGCTGCGGGATCGGCGCGCGACCCGGCCTCCTGCAGTGTCTGAAAGGCCGTGATCATGCCCAGAACCGTGCCGAGCAGCCCCAGCAATGGCGCAATCGTCGCAATGAGATCGAGCGCGCGCAGCCCGGCGCGGGCGCGGGCCAGTTCACGGCTGGCGACACGCCGGATTTCTTCGCGCGCGGTTGCGTCGCTGAAACCTTCGCCGATCCGTGTCTGCATCGCCCGATACGCCACGATCGCACGCAGCGAACGGCGGCGTGACAGCGCGGCGCAGGCATCCTGCGCAAAGCCATCCTCCCATAGCCTGATGGCCGATTCGGTGCACCGCCCAGCCCAAGCCCCCATCAGGATCAGCCGCCAGATCTTCCACAGGATCAGCGCCAGCGTCAGGACCGACAGCGCGGCAATCAACCATATCGCAGGCCCGCCCAGCGCGAGGAAATCCTGTGCCTCGCTCCAATGTGCAAGTACGTCCATCATTCATGTCCTTCCTGGCAAGGTTTGCCGCAACATATGCGTTAAGACAGTGTCATTGCGCCGCCATTCGCGCCGCATGGGGCAGGATGAAGGTGCCCGAAGCAGGGGCCGTGTTGACCCGGACCGCGCAGTCATAGGCCCGGCTGAGCAGGTCGTCGCGCAGGATGTCGGCGGGCGCGGCCTGGCCGAGGAGATGGCCCTGGCTGATCAGGGCGACCTCGTCGGCGAAAATCGCGGTCAGGTTGAGGTCGTGCATCACGGCCACCACGCCGCCCCCGGCATCGGCATAGTCGCGCGCGATCTGCATGACCTGAAGCTGATGGCCAATATCGAGCGCCGAAACCGGCTCGTCCAGGAACAGCCAGCGCGGCATGCCGTTCTCGACCGGCTGCCAAACCTGCGCCAGAACCCGGGCCAGTTGCACGCGCTGCTGTTCGCCGCCCGACAGTTCTTGGCAAAAGCGCCCCTCGAAGCCCGAAAGGCCGACCCGCGCCAGCGCCTGTCCAATCAGGCCGATATCGGCGGCGGCCACGCCGCGGCTCAGGCCCAGGCGTACGACCTCGACCACGGTAAAGGGAAAGGCCAAGGGCGTTGCCTGTGGCAGAACCCCCCGGATCGCGGCCAGATCCCAGGGTTTGGCCGCCACGATGTCATGCCCGTTGAGCCTGACCTGCCCGCCGTAATCCGCCTCTCCGGTCAGCGCGCGCATAAGAGTTGTCTTGCCCGACCCGTTGGGACCGACAATCGCCACCACGCGCCCCGGTCGGGCGGTGAAATCGACCGCATGCAGGATGCGCGTGCGGCCATAGTCGACGGTGATCTCTTTCGCGTCCAGCATCGTTCACATATCCAGAAGGCCGCGTTGCCGCAGCAGGATCCACAGGAAGAAGGGCCCACCCAGCACCGCCGTGACGATACCGATGGGCAATTCGGCGGGGGCAATGATCGTGCGGCTGATCACATCGGCACAGAGCAGCAGTGCCGCCCCGAGCAGCGCCGAGTTCAACAGCAGGAAGCGGTGATCCGGCCCCACGACCAAGCGCAACAGATGCGGTACGACGATCCCGACGAAACCGATGCCGCCGCTCACAGCCACGGCGGCCCCGACCGCACCGGCTACCATCAGGATCGCGGTGTTCTTGAGCCTCTGCACGGGAATCCCGATATGTGCCGCCGCGGCCTCGCCCAGGGCCAGAGCGTTCAGGCCGCGCGCGAGGAAAGGCGCGGTGGCCAGCGCAAGGCAAATCAGGGGCGCCGCGGCCAGCACCTTTGACCACGTCGCTCCCGCCACCGACCCCATGCCCCAGAAGGTCAACGTGCGCAACTGGGCGTCATCTGCCATATAGACAAGGATACCCTGCACCGCGCCCGCCAACGCCCCCAGCGCGATCCCTGCCAGAAGCATCGTGGCCACGGATGTGCGCCCGCGCCGAGTGGACACCCGGTAAAGGATCAGCGTGGTCGCCCAGCCACCGAAGAATGCGGCAACCGGCACGAGGTAATAGCCGAACAGGGCCGCTGCAGAGGCCGGCAGAAACCCGCCAAGCACGATCGCGGTGATCGCCCCCAGCCCGGCCCCGGCGCTGACTCCTACAAGGCCCGGATCGGCCAGCGGATTGCGGAAAAGTCCCTGCAAGACCGCGCCGGACACCGCCAGCGCGGCCCCGACGAGCATCCCCATCACCATGCGCGGCAGCCTGATGTCGAACAGGACGATCCGGTCACGGGGGGAAAGTTCCTGCGCGCTCACGAGGCTTTTCACGGCATTCCCCAGAGACACGCCCGACGCCCCCGTGCCGAGGCTCAGAAGCGCCGCAAATCCCAGCAGTACCAGCAACAGGCCCGACAGGGCACGCGCCTGTCGGCTGCGATCGCCCGGTAATGGGGCAGCGGATTCGATGTCCTGCATTGCAAGGCTCATGGTGTCAGCCACCCACCTGGGTCAGGGCCTGCGAAAGTGCCGTGGCGGCCTCGGCCGTACGTACCGAGAAACCCAGCATCGCCATGCCGTCCATGCGGATCACCGCCCTTGCCTGGCCCGCCGGCGTTGCCGCGATTGCAGGATGGGTGAAAAGCTGCTCGTCCGTCACGTCCATATCGCCTGTCCGATCCATCATCAGGATGATCTCGGCTCCGCTTTCGATGATCGCCTCGTCGGTCAGTGGCTTGTAGCCCTCGAACCCGGTGGCTGCGTTCTGGCCACCTGCCAGCGCGATGATCGCATCGGCGGCGGTGTTCTGGCCCCCGGCCAGAACCCGGCCTCCTTCCATCGACAGGATGAAGAGCACCGATTTGCCCGCGGTGCTGCTGGTTTCGGTCTGAACGGCATCGAGGTCATCATTGATCCGCGCTGCGAGTTCGGCCCCTTTTTCCGGCACGCCCAGCGCCTCGGCCACGGCGGTGATCTTGGTCGTGACCGCCGATGCGGTAAAGCCTTCGGGTATCTCGACCAGCGGGATCGCCGCTTCGTGCAATATCTCCAAGGCTTCGGGTGGTCCCGCGCCTTCCTGCGCGAGGATCAGGTCGGGATCGACCGAAAGGATGCCCTCGGGCGACAGCCGCCGGATATATCCCACATCGGGCAAGTCGAGTGCCGCTTCGGGGTAATTCGACGTGGTGTCCCGCGCCACGAGCCTATCCTCTTCCCCGAGTGCATAGACGATCTCGGTGATCGCACCTCCCACCGACACGATCCGCTGTGGTGCATCTGCCCGCGCGGTGCCGATCAGGAAAAGCGAGACCGCGAGACACAGGGCGGCCTGTGCCCAGAAAAACGGATGCACCCGGGTCATGCAGTCACCTCCGCGTCCAATGTCTCGAAACCTGCGATCAGGGCATTCCATTCCCGCGCAGCGTCCTCGTCTCGCAGCACGCCGAAGAACTGGGCAATCAGCCGGCCTGCCGCGTCGAATGCCTCGACCGAGATGGCTTTGCCCCTTCGGGTCGATTTGGTCACGGCATAGACCTCGGCCAGGTGATCGCGACGCAAGTGCAGGTCGAACCCGGGGTCGAGCACGTTGATCCATGGCCCCATCTCGACGATCCGCTCGACCGGCCCGGAGTGGATCTCGATGCAGCCCGCGTTGCCGACAAAGACCATGATCGGGATGGCGGCCTCGGCGGCCCTGCTCAAAAGCGTTTCGATCACCCCGGGGGTAAGCTGCCTTGCATAGGGCGCCCCTGCCACGCGGTAAGCGCCCAGTCGGTTCATCTTGAGCCGCCGCGTCATCATCAGGAATTGATGCGTGTCAGTCAGTTTGTCCCATTCGGCGCGTAGCCGTTCGGCCTGATCCGGGCGCCCCTTGGCTGGCTCGACCGGTTTGCGTGGCACGTATCCGGGTGCGCCGGATTGATCGTCAAGCCGCAACTCCTCGACCACTCCGGCCCATGCGTCGGCATTGGATCCCTCGCGCAGGAACACCTTGTGCACCGCATCGCCGGCGGCGTCGAAAACCTGGATCGTGCGGCGCATGCCGCGCTCGGTCTCCTGTTCGATGGCAAAGCCATGCACCCAGTGGTTGGGAAAGATGCGCAGGTCTATGTCCTCGTTCACGATCATCGCGGCATGGTCGCCCGGGGTGTAATTGTCGTAATGGCCCACCTTTTCGATCACGCAGCTTGCGTTGCGGGTCAGGGCCATGACCTCACCCAGCCGGGTCAGCGCGGGCATGATCCGGTCGGGATGGGCGGTGATTCGGGTGGCGGTTTCGCCCAGCGCAGCGGCCACGAGACCGGCCTCGGAAATGCCCAGCTTGTCGGCCAGATCGCGGTCGCGCATTTTGGGGTTTTCCATGCGCGCAGCCTTGATGTCAGACGCGGAAATCACGGTTGGTTCAGCCAAGACGGCTCTCCTTTTTCATCACGATGTTTGGGTGCGTCTGGCTGGTGGCCGGAATGCCACGTTTGCTGGTGCGCCGGGATCGAAACTCGATCTTCAATGTTGACAAAAATAGTCGACTTAAATAGCGAGTGCAAGTCTCCCATTGGCGGAGTGAACGAACACCACGAACGCAGCCAGCCCTGTGCCAGCCCGAACCGTCGTGAGGATTGGAAAGGGATAGGAATGCGTGTGAACTGCACCGTGAGGGCGGCGCTTATGCTGGGCGTTGCGACGATCTGGGCCTTGCCGGCCGTGGCCCAGGATGATGTGACAGAACTGGACGAAGTGACCCTCGGCAAGAGCAAGCGCGAGGTCAGGACCGACACCGCCAGGCCTGAAACCAATGTGGATCAGGAAGAGATCGAGGATCGCCAGGCCAGCACCATCGCGGAACTGACGGATTCGGTCCCTGGCGTGACGCTGATCAACGGGCAGTCACCACAAGGTTCGGGGATCAATATCCGGGGGTTCGGGGCGAACTCGACCTTTGGCAGTGACCAGAAGGTGCTTATCCAGGTTGATGATGCCGATGTCGGTGCCGAAGAACTCTATCGCATCGGCACCCAGCTTTATACCGATCCCGCGCTTTACAAGCAGGTGACGGTGATTCGCGGCATGGCCGGCACGCTGGAATACGGTTCGGGCGCGATCGGCGGGCTTGTCCGGCTCGAAACCAAGGACGCGTCGGATTTTACCGGCGGCGTTCCGGGATTCAAGTTGCGCCAGACATTGCAAGCCTCGACCAATGGCGACGGGATCACCAGTTCGACGATCATGGCATGGCAACCGACGGATGATTTCGAGGTTCTGGGCAATTTCACCTATTCGACGCAGGACGAACAGGTTGACGGTTCGGGTGCGGTGATCGGCAATTCGGGCTTCAAGCTGCCGAGCTGGCAGTTAAAGGCGAAGAAGACCTTCGGCGACGGCGACCATTCGCTCAGCTTCTCGATTGCCGAAACCGCGTCGGATGACAAGGACGTGCCCTATGACTCGTTCATGACCTCGGGCGGAAATTTCGGGAATGTCGACCGGCAGACAAGTCAGCGCACGGCGACGCTGGGCTATAACTACAACCCGGTAGGCAATGACCTGATCGACCTCGACGTGACCCTGTCCTATGCGGACCAGAAGATCGACCAGAGCTATGTTCCGGGCAGTTCACCGCTCGAAGGCACGCCGGACTTTCCGTTCCTGCAACCGCTGGTCGATGCCGATCACCGTTACGAAACGACCAAGCTGATCTTCAAGAACACGGCCCGGTTCGAGACCGGCACGGTCTTTCACGACCTGCGCACCGGAGTGGAATTCAAGCACAAGAAACGCCGTGATGCATCTTCTGCGCCCGGTGGTACCGATGAGCGGATCGCGCTTTTCTTGGTCGATGACATGAGCATCGGCGAGCGCCTGACCCTGACTCCGGCGTTGCGCTACGAAACCCAGAACATTGGAGACGACACCGCGTCTTATTCCAATGACGCGCTGATGGGCGGGATCTCGGCGCACTACAGGATCGGCAACGGATTCGCGGTTTTCGGCTCGCTGGCCTATACCGAGAACCTGCCGATCATAGACGATCTCGATACCCCTGCCTACATGACACAGAGTGAGAAGGCGAGCACGGTCGAGCTGGGCTTTTCCTATGACCGGCTGGACGTGTTCACGCCTGGCGATGACCTTTCGTTCAAGGTGACGGCCTACAAGACCAAGGTCTGGGATGTCACCTCCTACACCACGCCGACGATGGTGCCGGTCACGGATATCGAGATGGAGGGGCTTGAGCTCGAGACGGCCTACAGCCTGTCCTCGGGGCTCTACATGGACCTCAACGCCAATATCCAGCGCGGACGGGAAACCGCCCCGGCGCCGGGCGGGGATTGGCGCGGGATTCCGGCGGATCAGCTGCGCCTGACCGTGGGCAAGAAATGGCAGGAAAATCTGGATCTTAGCTGGGAAGTCGTGGCCAATGACCGGATGAATCGGGCGGCCACGCCGACGCCTTCGAACGTGGTGCACAACCTGCGGGGAACGTATCGTCCGCAGGGTGGATTGTTCCGGGGGACCGAGCTGCGGGTGGGGGTCGAGAACCTCTTTGATCTCGACTACACGCCGCACCTTGCGACCCGCAAGGCCCCGGGGCGGACGATCAAGTTCACCGTGTCCAAGACCTTCTGAACGCGGCGAAAGCGCCGGGTGGGCCGGGGCCCGCCCGGCCCGCGCGCGGCGCGTTCACCTTTGCACGCAACACCCCGAAAACCGGGGGGTGACATCCGGCTGACATCCGTACACCGCCCGGCTGCCGCCGGAATCGCCCTACTACCGTTAACCACTGGTGGTCAGATTGTGTGTGACGACCGCGATCCTGTCACGCAGGCATCGGCAGGCCCGTTCAGAGGGTGAGGTCGTAGGGCGGGCGATCCAACAATTTGTGGAGGTGCCTTTTCTGCAGATCGCCCATGCGACGGCCCGCCGGAAAAAGATCGGGGCGTGTTGCCTTGGGCCGAAGTTTGCCCACCCGGAGCGGGCGCTGCCCTCCGGTCAGGACCGAATGACACCGGGTGGGCGTCAAACCACAACCTCCATCGCTTCCTGCTCGCCGACCCCGAACACCCGCTTGTAGCGCGCGATCTCGTCGGCGGGGCCCATCGCCTTGCGGGGGTTGTCGGAGAGCTTGACCGTGGGGCGGCCCTCGGCGGCGACGGCCTTGCAGACCATGGAGAAGGGGGCGAGGGAATCGTCGGGGGTGAGGCCGCGGAAATCGTTGGTCAGGAGCGTGCCCCAGCCGAAGCTGACCTTGACCCGGCCAGAGAATTGCCGGTGCAGTTCGATGATCTTTTCGACGTCGAGGCCGTCGGAGAAGATCACCAGTTTCTCGCGCGGGTCTTCGCCGCGGCTTTTCCACCAGTCGATGGCGATCTCGGCGCCCTTGGCGGGATCGCCGGAATCGATGCGGATACCGGTCCATTGCGTCAGCCAGTCGGGCGCGCGGTCGAGAAAACCCCTGGTGCCGTAGGTGTCGGGCAGGATGATGCGCAGGTTGCCGTCATGGTCGCGGTGCCAGTCGGAGAGCACCTCATAGGGCGCGCGGGCCAGTTCCTCGTCGCTGTCGGCCAGCGCGGCATAGACCATGGGCAGTTCGTGGGCGTTGGTGCCGATCGCCTCGATGTCGCGTTTCATGGCGATGTGGCAGTTCGAAGTGCCGACGAAGGCGGGGCCGAGCCCCTCGATCATGGCCTGCACGCAGCGGTCCTGCCAGAGGTAGGAATGGCGGCGGCGGGTGCCGAAATCGGCGATCCTGAGGCCGTCGATCCCGCGCAGGCGTTCGATCTTTTCCCAGAGCTTGGTGAGGGCGCGGGCATAGAGCACCTGGAGTTCGAACCGGCCCATGCGGTTGAGCACGGCGCGTCCGCGCAGTTCCATCAGCACGGCAAGGGCGGGAATTTCCCAGAGCGTGACCTCGGCCCAGGTGCCTTCGAAGGTGAGCTCGAACTGGCCGTCGCGTTTCTCGAGGTGGTAGGGGGGCAGGCGGAGGTTCTCGAACCAGGTCATGAACTCGGGGCGGAACATCTGGCGTTTGCCGTAGAAGGTGTTGCCGCGCAGGAAGGTGGATTCGCCGCGGGTAAGCGAGAGCGAGCGGATATGGTCGAGCTGTTCGCGCAGCTCGCCCTCGTCGATGAGCTCGGCCAGGCGGACGGATTTCGAACGGTTGATGAGCGAGAACGTGACCTGCGTGTCGGGCTTGTTGCGAAAGACCGATTGGCACATCAGCAGCTTGTAGAAGTCGTTGTCGATCAGCGAGCGCACGATCGGGTCGATCTTCCACTTGTGGTTCCAGACGCGGGTGGCGATGTCCAAGGCGTGCGTCCCCCATTGTTGGCAGGTGTCGCACCGTTCTAGGACAGATCGGCAGGGGGCGGAAAGGGGAAAGGCGCGGCAGCGGGCGATTGGGCAAGGGTTTGCAACAGGTCGTCCTTGTGCAGGGGTTTGCTGAGAAAGCCGTTCATGCCCGCGGCCAGGCAGGCGGCGCGATCGGAGGCGAAGGCATTGGCGGTGAGCGCGATGATATGGGGCTGGGCCGGGGCCTCGGCCCGGATCGCGCGGGTCGCGGCGAGGCCGTCCATCTCGGGCATGGACATGTCCATCAGCACGATGTCGGGGCGGTGGCGGCGCGTCATCTCGACCGCCGCGCGCCCGTTCTCGGCAAAGAGCAGGGTGAATGGCGTGTCCTTGAGGAACTTTCGCACGAGAAGGCGATTGGTGCGGTTGTCCTCGGCGACAAGCACGACACGGTGGGCGAGGTCCGGCGGTCGGTCGGGCAAGGCGGGTGCGGGGTGCGTCGCGTCGGGGCCCCGGGCCATGTGCAGGGTGACGGTAAAGCATGAGCCCTTGCCGAGGGCCGAGGTCAGCGTGATGTCGCCACCCATCTCGCGCGCCAGCAGGCGCGAAATGGAAAGGCCGAGCCCGGTTCCGCCGAATTGCCGCGTCGTGGCGGTATCGGCCTGTTCGAATTCGTCGAACACATGCGCGATCCGGTCGGGGGCGATCCCGATGCCGGTATCCTCGATCTCGAAGCGCAGGCGATGCCCGGTGCCCTCGCTCCGGGCCGAGGCGCGGATCGTGACACCGCCGCGGCTGGTGAACTTGATCGCGTTGCCGACGATGTTGATCAGGATCTGCCTGAGCCGCCCGTCGTCGCCCGTCACCCGGTGGGGCAGCGCGCCGTCGATCAGCAGGTCGAGCGTCAGCCCCCTGGCGCGTGCCTGCGGCTTGAGAATGGCGAGGGCCTCGCCGATGCAGGCCGCGGGGGAGAAGACATTGGCGTGCAACACCGGCTTGCCGGCGTCGAGCCGCGAAAACTCGAGGATGTCGTTGATGATGCGCAAAAGCGCATTGGCCGACTGGCGGATGGTCTGGACATAGTGTCGGCTTTCGGCGCCAAGCTGCGTCTCGGCGAGGAGGTCGGCCATGCCGATGATACCATTCATCGGTGTGCGGATCTCGTGGCTCATCGTGGCCAGGAAACTGGCCTTGGCGCGTTCGCCCTTCTCGGCGGCGATCTTGGCCTCGGCCAGTTCGGCCTCATGCTTCTTGGCCGATGAAATATCCCGTTCGATCGAGATGACCATTTCCACCGCGCCGGTCTCGTCGAGAACCGGCACGATGTTGGTTTCGATCCAGATCCGTCGCCCATCCTTGCGCTGGTTGAGGATCTCGGCCCGGTGCGCGCGGCCCGCCGCCACGGCGGCGGCGATACCGTCGCTGACCGCGGAATCGGTGTCGGGGGCGTTCAGAAGCTCGGACGGGCGCAGGCCACGCGCCTCTTGCAGGGAATAGCCGGTGATGCGGGTAAACGCCTCGTTCACCCAGAAGATGCAGCCGTCGGGCTCGGCCATGATCACGCTGTCATTGGCGTGGCGGGCCACCAGCGACAGGTTGCGGGCCTCGCGTTGCTGCTCCTTGAGGTGGGAATTGGCGCGGGCGAGATCGAGGCTTTGGACCAGCAAGTCGCGGCTGTCGCGGGTGTGGCGCCGATGCCCCGAGACGACGAAGCCGAGGAAGATGTAGATCGCGTAACCCATGATCCCGGTCGCGATCAGGTCGAAAAGCGCCCGTTGCGACAGGCGCCCCTGCGTGACGATCTCGAACAGGAACAACCCCGCGAGGGTTGCGGCATAGAGTGCCAGCCGTACAAGCGCCGCGCTCCGGTGAAATGGCAGAACGAGTCCGGCGTTGACCGCGGCGCCCGCGGCGAACGCCATGGCAAAGGCCGTCGCCGTATCATCGGGAACGCCGAGCCATGCGAGTGCGATGCAGGCACTGATGGTCGCCGCCTGCAACCCGGCACTGACCGTCGCCAGCCGCGACAGGCGCGCCGGTTCGGCGCCGCGCGCCACGAGGCCGGGCACGGCACGCAGCAGGCCACAATCCAAGATTTCACCTGCCATGGCCAAGGTACCGGCCATCAGCCCGATAAAGGGCCCGGCCAGCAGGACGAGAGCGACACTGCCCAGCAGGGTCATCACCTGACGAGCCCAGAAATGCGATACGCGCCCGTGGGCATAGCGCAGAAACAACCCCGTGGGCGCGTTGCGGGCATCGAACGCGTCGAGCCGCGCCCGGATATCCTGAATCGCCGCTGTCATCGGTTTTACGCTGGTTCCCTTTTGCCGATATGGCTGGAGCCTAGCGCGTGATGGGTTAAGAAACCCGCAATGCCCGCCCTCAGGCGAGGGTGACGCCCGCCTGCGTCATCTCGGCCTCTGCCGTGGCAAGCGAGCCGTCGAGGTCGATCGCCCGGCACAGATCGCGCCGCACGGTCACATCAAAGCCCAGCCGCGCGGCGTCGAGTGCCGACCAGGCGACGCAGAAATCGGTGGCAAGGCCGACAAGCGTAAGCCGGCCCACGCCACGCTCGCGCAGCCAGCCTTCGAGGCCGGTTGGCGTGCTGTGATCATTCTCGAAAAAGGCCGAATAGCTGTCGAGGCCCGGGTGCATTCCCTTGCGCTGGATGAGTGCTGCGGGAACGGTATCAAGCGCGCGGTGAAAGGCGGCACCGGGGCTACCCTGGACACAGTGATCGGGCCAGAGCACCTGCGGGCCATAGGGCATTTCCACCGTCTCGAACGGGGCCTTGCCGGGGTGGGACGAGGCGAAGGAGGAATGCCCGGCCGGGTGCCAGTCCTGCGTCAGGGCCACGGTATCGAACTCGCGCATCAGCGCATTGATGCCGGGCACGATCTCGTCGCCGCCCGCGACCGCGAGTGCGCCGCCGGGGCAGAAATCGTTCTGCATGTCGATCACGATCAGGGCATGGGTCATGGGCTGTCCTTTCGCTCCTTGCCCGAGACTGGCGGCAAGCCGGGGCGCGGTCAACCGGACCCTTGCAGGGCAAGGGTTTCGGGCGTAAATCGGCGTGCATGTTCACCTGCCGCGCGCTTTATCACTTCGCCCGTTTCGACGACCCCGCCGCGTTGCGCGGGCCATTGCTGCGCCTGTGCGAGCAAAACGGGATCACCGGGTCGCTTTTGCTGGCGCGCGAAGGGATCAACGGGACGATCGCGGGCAGGTTGACCGGGCTTGACCGGGTTTTGGCACATATCCGTGCCCTGCCTGGCTGTGACGACATTACCTGGAAGGACAGCCCCGCTGCGGAGCAGCCGTTTCGGAGGATGAAGGTCCGCCTCAAGCGCGAGATCGTGACCATGGGGCAGCCCGATGTCGATCCCATGCGCAAGGTGGGCCGCTATGTCGAGCCGACCGAATGGAACGACCTGATCCTCGCACCCGATGTCGCGGTGATCGACACGCGCAACGATTACGAGGTCGCGATCGGCACGTTTCGCGGTGCGGTGGATCCGCAAACCGCGAGTTTCCGCGATTTCCCGGCATGGTGGGAGGCCAACAAGGCGCGGTTTCACAACAAGCGGATCGCGATGTTCTGCACCGGGGGAATCCGCTGCGAGAAATCAACCAACTGGCTTTTGCAACAGGGCGTCGAGGAGGTGTTTCACCTCAAGGGCGGAATCCTGAAATACCTTGAAGAAGTGCCCGAGCAAGAGAGCACGTGGGAAGGCGAATGCTTTGTCTTTGACGGGCGGGTTTCGGTGGGCCACGGCTTGCGCGAGGGGCCGCACCTGCTCTGCCATGCCTGCCGTCGCCCGATCCTGCCCGAAGACAGGGCACGGCCCGAATACGAGGACGGCGTGAGCTGTCATCATTGCGTGGACGAGACCTCGGAGGCCGACAAGGCCCGGTTTCGCGAGCGGCAGAAACAGATAAGGCTGGCCGAAGCCCGCGGGGAACAGCATCTGCGCAGCGCCTGAGCTTTGGGCCTTTTCCCCCGGTGTCGGATGGTGTCAACTGCGCGGCGAAACACCGATCGAACTGGACCCGGAAAATGACACATTGCCTCACTGCCAGCCCTGAAACCTGCGCATGGGGCTATTTCGATGCGGGGCTTCCTGCCGCGCTTGAGATCGACAGCGGCGAAGAAGTGGTGATCGAGACGGTTTCGGGCGGGCCGGACCATGTGCCGGGCAAGGATGCCGGGTTCCACGTGCCGCCCGAGTTGTGGGAGATTCACGCGCGATCCGAGCGGATGTTGCCGGGCCATATCCTGACCGGGCCGGTGGCGGTGCGGGGCGCGCGGCCGGGGCATGTGTTGCAGGTCGATATCCTTGATGTCACGCTGCGGCAGGATTGGGGCTGGAACCTGATCCACCCGCTGATGGGCACATTGCCCGGCGAGTTCGAGCGCAAGCGGATCGAGATCATCCCGCTGGATCGCGCGGCGATGGTGGGGCGGATGCCCTGGGGGCTCGACCTGCCGCTCAGGCCGTTCTTTGGCGTGATGGGCGTGGCGCCGCCGCCCGGATGGGGGCGCATCTCGACCATCGAGCCGCGCGCCCATGGCGGCAATATCGACAACCGCGAACTGGTGGCGGGGACGACGCTGTTCCTGCCGGTGCATGTTGCGGGGGCGATGTTCTGGTGCGGTGACGGGCACGGCGCACAGGGCGATGGCGAGGTCTGCGTCACCGCGATCGAGACCGCGCTTGCGGGTCGGTTTCGCCTGACCCTGCGCGAGGACATGGCGCTTGACCGGCCGCGCGCCGAGACGCCCACGCATCTGATCACGATGGGGATGCATGAGGACCTCGACCGCTGTGCCGAGGTGGCGCTGCGCGACATGATCGCGTGGATCGTCGCGGAAACGGGGCTGAGCCGCGAGGACGTCTACATGCTGTGTTCGCTGGCAGGCGACTTGCGGATCACGCAAACGGTGAACGGCCAGAAGGGCGTGCACATGATGATGGAGCGTGCATTGCTCGGGGCAGGGCAGGACGAGAGGAAACAGGGATGACGGTCAGGACCGCGATTATCGGGCTGGGGATCATGGGGCGGCGGATGCTCGAACACATGGTCGCGCATGAAGGCTATGAGCCGGCGCTTTTGTGGGACCCGGACCCGGCAGCCTGTGCGCAAGCGCGTGACCTGGCGCCGGGGTCGGAGATCGCGCAGAGCGCGGAGGCGGCGATCGCGGGGGCCGATCTGGTTTACCTCGCCTGCCCGCCGGTCCCGCGCAAGGCGCTTGCGCTGATGGCCGCGGAGGCGGGCAAGGCGGTGTTCCTCGAAAAGCCGCTGGGCGTGGATATTGCTGCGAGCGAGGATCTTGTGGCGCGGCTGGCCGCCACGGGCGTGCCGGTAGCGGTGAATTTCACGCAAGCGGCAAGTCTGGCGATGACTGCCGTGACCGAGGCCGCCCGCACCGGTGCGATGGGCGCGCTTGTGGGGGCGGATATCGTCGTGACCTATGGCGCATGGCCGCGGGCGTGGCAGAAGGCTGCCGACTGGCTGCGCTTTCGCGACGAGGGGGGCATGACACGCGAGGTGATCTCGCATTTCCTGTTCGTCTCGGAACGCGTCCTGGGGCCTTTGACATTGACATGGGCGCGCCCGTCGTATCCCGCCGACACGGCGCTGTGCGAAACCCATATGCTCGCCCGGCTCGAGACGGCCGAAGGATTGCCCGTCACGGTGATGGCCAGCGTCGGCGGGGCGCAGCCCGACCGGCAGGAACTCACACTCAAGGGCGCGCGTGCCAGCCACCGGATCAGCGATTTCTATGTCGATGCGGTCTCGGACGGTGGGCCGTTCCATCCCGTCGAGCGCGGTGGCGTGGACCCACGCAGCGGGGCGATCCGGGCGCAGCTCGACGAGTTCTTGGCGTTGATCGAGGGCAAGGCCAGCCGGCTTGCCACGCCGCAAGAGGCGCTGCGCGTGCAGAAACTGGTCGAGGCGATGCTGGCCGGGAAGGGCGGATGACGCCCGGTTTGCCCTTCCGCCTCCGGCGCATCGGTGATTAACCTAGGACCGGGAGACATGAAGAAAAGGGGAGATATCATGACCACGATGAACCGCCGCCACGCGCTGGGCCTTTTGGGGGCCGCGGCCGCCAGCGGCACGCTGGCCACGCCCGCGATCGCACAGAATCGCAAGATCACCGTCGGCGCGCTGCGCTTTACCTCGCATTCGGCGAGCTTTATCGGCGTGGAACGTGGCTATTTCGCCGAGGCCGGGCTGGATGTGGAGCTCAAGTTCTTTCAGGCCGCGCAGCCGATGGCCGTGGCGATTGCCAGCGGCGATGTCGACTATGGCGTCACGGCGATTTCCGGCGGCCTCATCTCGCTGGCCGACAAGGGCGCGATCAAGGTGATCGGTGGCGGCCTTTCGGAAGAGCCGGGCATCGACGGGCAGAAGATCCTGGCGTCGGACGCGGCTTACCAGGCCGGACTGACCAGCCCGGCGCAGCTCGATGGCAAGTCGTTCGGCATGACCACGGCAGGATCGTCGTTTCACTACATGGGCTCCAAGATCGCCGCGGCCGAGGGCGCGGCGATGAGTTTCAAACCGTTGCAGAAGGTGGGCGCGGTCATCGGGGCGCTTAAAACCGGGGATATCGACGCCTGGACGATCGTGCCGCATATCGCCAAGCCGTTGGCCGGGTCGGGCGCGGTGCATATCATCGGCGACGTCTCGGATTACATCCCCGATTACCAGGTCACGACGGTCTTTACCTCGACCGCGAACGCGCAGGACGAGGGCGAGATGACCCGCGCCTTCCTCGCCGGGTTCTCGAAAGGAGTGGACGATTACAACAGCGCCATGATCGACAAGGCCGGTGGCGAGGACGGCGTGAACGAGATGGTCGCGCTCATCCACAACTATGTCTATACCGACCGGCCGCTGGACAAGGCGGCGCCGTCGATCATCAACGGCACGATGCGGCTCAACCCCGGCGCGGCGCTCAACACGGCGTCGGTGAAGGATCAGCTTGACTGGTTCAAGTCCGAGGGCCTGGTTGGTGATGTGAGCATGGACCAGTTGGTCGATGCGTCCTATGTCGAGACAACAGGCTGAAAACAACCAGGGCGGCCCCCGTCATGGGGCCGCGCCAAACCGGCGGAATTTCCATGGAATTGCGGTTGAAGAACTTGAGCCACGCCTATGGTGGCACCGAGGTGCTGCGCGACATCACCCTGACCATTCCCGAAGGGCGGATCGTCTGCATCGTCGGCCCGTCGGGCTGTGGCAAGTCCACGCTGTTGCGGATGATGGGCGGGCTGGAACAGCCCGATGCGGGCGAGATATTGCAGGTCGGATCGCCGCCCGAGGGATGCCTCAATCCGCTCACCTACGTGTTCCAGGATTTTGCATTGTTGCCGTGGCGGTCGGTCGAGGGCAATATCGCGCTGGCGCTTGAAGACCACCGGCTGGGACGACAGAAAAGGCAGGCGATCGTGGCCGATGTCCTGGCCCGCACCGGGCTGTCGGATTTCGCGGGTGCCCTGCCGCGGCAGTTGTCGGGCGGCATGAAGCAGCGGGTGGCGATTGCACGGGCGCTGGCTGTCAATCCGGCGGTGATGTTGCTGGACGAGCCGTTGTCGGCGCTGGATGCGCAGACCCGCGAATTGCTGATGGATGACCTGATCGGGCTCTGGACGCGCGCGCCCTTTACTTCCGTCTATGTGACACACAACCTGGCCGAGGCGGTGCGGCTGGGGCATGCCATAGTGGTGCTGTCGCGCCGCCCGGGTGCGATCCGCGAGATGGTCGAGATCGCCGCCCCGCTGGAGGCACGTGACATGGCGGACCCGGTACTGGCCGCCAAGCAGCAGCACCTTTGGGAATTGATGCGCGACGAGGCGCGAGCGGCGGATGCGGAGCTGGCCGATGCCTGAGATCCGACCGGTTCCGTTTCGGGGCGGGGGGTTCCGTCCGCAAGTGCGCCGCTGGGTCGGCTTCGTCGTGTTTGTCCTGCTGATCGCGATTGCCGAATGGGGCACGCGCACGGGGTGGATTTCCAACCTCACGCTGCCGCGCCCGTCGGACGTATTGGCCACGTTCGCGGAGCTTTGGCAGTCGGGGCTGCTGGCCAAGCATCTCTCGCCGTCGCTGTCGCGGCTGGCGGTGGGCGCCGCGCTGGGGGTGTCGGTCGGGGTGTCCGTGGGGGTGCTGATCGGGCTGTTTTCCTATTTCCGGGCCGGGCTTGTGCCGGTGGTTGCTGCATTGTTCCCGATTCCGAAGATCGCGCTTCTGCCGCTCTTCGTGATCTGGTTCGGGATCGACGAGGGGTCGAAATACGCGCTCATCGCCTTTGGCACCTTCACGCCCACGGTGGTGGCGACCTATGGCGCGGTCGACAATGTTGACCGGACGCTTATCCGCATGGGGCAGAGTTTCGGCCTGACCTGGTGGTCGATCGTGCGCAAGATCGTCCTGCCGGGTGCCATGCCCGGCATCCTGTCGGGGCTGCGGATCAGCCTTGCCATCGCCATCATCCTGCTGGTCGCTGCCGAGATGCTGGGCGCGGAATACGGCATCGGCGCCTATATCCTCGAAGCCGGATCGCTTTACGATCTCGAACGGCTTTTCGCCGGGGTGGTGATCCTGTCGGTGCTGGGCGTGCTGGTGTCCAGCGCGATCACGATGATCGAAAGGCGGCTGTTGCACTGGCGGGGATGACCCCGCGCAGCGCTCCACATGACAGGATCAGCTGTTGTTGCTGATCGTCGTGGTCAGACCGACGAGCGACCCAAGCAGGCTGGTGACCGTGCGCACCGTGGTCACCGGCGATTCGGTGGCCAGAACCGTATCCATCGGGTTCACCTGAAACTTGCGCGCGGCGAAGAGCCCGTCGGCACTCGTCAGATCGAAGGTGAACACGACTTGCGCCTTGGTCGGGCCTTCGGGGCGCAGTTGGTCTTCGTCATAGTCGCGCAGCACGAGAACGCCCTTGGGATTGGCGCGGCTGTCCGAGAGTCCGCCGATGATCGACATCGCTTCGAGCGCGGTGATCCTTTCCTTTTCGAAATAGACCAGTTGCTCGCTCCCGGTGGCGCCGAGCGCGGTGAAATAGCGTTTGTCCTCTTCGACAATTACCTTGTCGTTGCCGCGCACGAGGGCGTTCTTGGACGCATCGGAAAACAGGCTTTCGGCCCGGATTTCATAGGTTTGCCCGCCCCGGATCAGCCGGACCAGCGGATTGCGCAGCGCGTCGGAAATGCCGCCGCTTTCTGCGATGAGGCTCAGGATGCTGACATCGCGACCGGCGAGAGGGTAGGTTCCCGGACTGGCCACGCCACCGACCAGATCGACCGAGTTTTCCTGTCCCGAGGTATGCGCGATCTGCACCTGTGCATCACTGGCGATGGGGCGCAAACGGTTCTGGATTTCCTTGCGCGCAGCATAGGGTGTCATCCCCGTGACGACCACGTCACCCAGATAGGGCACGAAGATCGAGCCGTTGGGCGACACGACGAGATTGGCCATGTTCACCGATTTCTCGGCTTCTGTCGTCAGAAGCGAGTTTTCCTGGCTGTCCCAGATGATCAGGGCAATCTGGTCGCCGTTGCGGATGACCGGCGCGTCCGGTCCGCGTTCGGCTGGCAACCACCTGTAATGCCCGCTCCATCCGGTCTCGGGCCAGGTTGCGAGTTCGGGGAGTTTGTCCCGCGTGACCTCGACCACCTGGAAGCTGGGCTTTTGCTTGTCCTTCTCGTTGAGAACTTCCGAGACCATCGCAGCGCCACGTGGCATGGCACAGCCGGCCAGGACGAACAGCGCCATGAAGAGAACAACGAGCTTTGACGAGATACGCAAAGAACCCCCCCGGGTGCCATTGGTAGGTGTTGCACCTGTCATACATTCTATATGCTGGGAGAGACAATGATTAAAACCGCCATGTGCAGTGAATGGGAAACGTGACCGTGACGACACGACAACGCGGACTTCTGGTTCTGGGCGCGAGCGGCAAACTGGGGCGAATGTTGGCGCGGCACTGGCAGGCGCGCGGGCCGGATGGCTGGCAAGCAAGCTGGCAATACAGACGAGATCCGCCCGCGAACGGAGTCGAGTGGCAACCGGGACAAGCCGCGCCCGGGTCGCTGTCGCCGATCGGCGCGGTTCTGGCCCTTTGGGGCGTGACGCCGCAAGCGGGCGGCACGGCCACGCGTGACCTGTCCGAAAACGCCGCGCTGGCGATCGAGGCGATGGAACTGGCCGCACGGCTCGGGGCGGAGCGGGTGCTGCATTGTTCGTCGGCCGCGGTCTATCTGCCCGGACCCGATCCGTTGAAAGAGGATGCGGCGGGTGGCGACATCAACCCCTATGGTCGGGCCAAGCTCGACATGGAGGAAGCCATTGCAAACTGGTGCGCGGCCCATCCGGATGGCCCCCGGGCCGTTGTCATGCGGATCGGCAATGTTGCCGGCGCAGACAGTCTTTTCGCTGCGATCCGGCGTGGCAAGGGCGCGGTCACGCTTGACCGGTTCGACAGTGGCGAAGGGCCGTGGCGCAGCTATGTCTCGCCGCGTGCTTTGGCACAAGCCATTGAAACCCTTCTGAATTGCGCGATCCCGCCCATGCCTTTCACGGTGAATGTCGCAACCCAGCCGCCGCTTGCAATGGAAGCGATCGCGCGCGCAGCGGGGTGTGAGGTGAACTGGCGCGCAGCGCCGGACGGGACGGCGCCGATGGTGTGGCTCGACACCGGCCGGTTGGCGCGATTGACCGCCTTGCCCGAAGAAAGCGCCGTGTCGCTGGTGCGCGGATGGCAAGATGGGGAGAGCGTGGCGTGACTCCGGCCAAGCGGGCATTCGATCTCGTGCTGGCGTTGGTACTGGCGTTTCCCCTGGTGCCGCTTGTCGCCGGGATTTCACTGTGGATCCTGATCCGTGAGGGACGCCCGGTGTTTTATGTCGCGGAACGGATGAAAGCCCCGGGCCAGCCTTTCATGCTGTGGAAATTCCGCACCATGACGGTTGCAAAGAATGACAGCGGTGTCTCGGGCGGCGACAAGGCGGGCCGGATCACCCCGACCGGACGGTTCCTCCGGCGTACGCGCCTGGATGAAATCCCACAGCTTTTCAACATCTTGCGCGGTGACATCAGCTTCGTGGGGCCACGCCCCCCACTGCGCCGCTATGTCGAGCGGTTCCCGGCCCTATATGCCGAGGTCCTCAAGTCGCGCCCCGGTGTGACGGGGCTGGCCACGCTGGCCTATCACCGCACCGAGGAGCGGATTCTGGCCCGGTGCAGAACCCCCGAGGAGACCGAGGCGGTCTATACCCGCCGCTGCGTTCCGACCAAGGCGCGGCTCGACCTGATCTATGCCCGCAACCGCAATGTCTGCTATGACCTGCGGCTGATGGTGGCGACGGTGTTTCACCGGCTGCCGTTGCGGACAGCGCGGCGGCGGCAGCCATCTGCCGATGGTTAACCCGCCCCGAATCGGGGGGGGTGACATCCGGCTGTCGCGCGGCTGCCACCCGGCTGCCGGGGACGGGCGGCGGCGCGGGGTTAACCGGGCGAACGGCGAAGCGCCGATCCGCGCAACACCGACGCAAGGGCAGAACGCCCCGGGGCTTGCCCCCCGGCGCGCGGCGCGTGACAATCTGGCGCGACACATCCGGGAAAATGGAAGGGGACGGGGCATGGCGGAACTCTGGTCATTGACGGCAAGCGAGATGACGGCGCGGGTCAGGGGCGGTAACATCCGCGCACGCGATCTGACCGAGGCGGTGCTCGACCGGATCGAAACGGCCAACCCGGGCTGCAACGCCATCGTGGCGCGCTGTGACGGCGAGGCCCGGGCGGCGGCGGATGCGGTCGATAGCGCCTTGGCGGCGGGGCAGGACCCCGGGCCGCTGGCCGGGGTGCCGGTGACGATCAAGGTCAATGTCGATCAGAAGGGCCATGCCACCACCAACGGGCTGCGGCTGCAGGAAAACCTGATCGCCGAAACCGACAGCCCGGTGGTATCGAACCTGCGCAAGGCGGGCGCGGTGATCGTGGGGCGCACCAACACGCCGGCCTTTTCGCTGCGCTGGTTCACCCGCAATTCGCTGCATGGTCATACCACCAATCCGCGCGCGCCGGGACGCACGCCGGGCGGCTCGTCCGGGGGGGCGGCCGCGGCGGTCGTTTCGGGGATGTGCGCGGTCGGGCATGGCACGGATATCGCCGGGTCGGTGCGCTACCCGGCCTATGCCTGCGGTATCCACGGGCTGCGCCCGTCGCATGGGCGGGTGCCGGCGCATAACGACAGCGGGCCGGATCGGCATATCGGGGCGCAGCTCATGGCGGTGTCGGGGCCGCTGGCGCGCTCGATCCCCGATCTGCGGCTGGCGCTTGCGGCGATGGCCGCGCCCGATCTGCGCGATCCGTGGTACAGCCCGATGCCGCTGCGCGGGCCGGACGTGCCAAGGCGGATGGCGCTTTGCGTGACCCATGACGGGATGCCGGTCGCGCCCGAGATCAAGGAAGCGCTGCACCGCGCCGCCGAGACTTTCCGCGCGGCGGGATGGCAGGTGGACGAGGTTTCGCCTCCGCCGATGCGCGAGGCGATGGAGCTGCAACTCGTCATGTGGCTGTCGGAAATGCGCCGCGGCGCCGCCGAGACGGTGCGCAAGGAGGGCGACCCGGACGCGATCGCGGTCTATGGGTTCCTCGAGGCGATGACACCGCCGGCCGACCTCGCGCGGGTGATGGACGTGCTGCAATCGCGCGCGCGGCTGATCCGGGCATGGCGCGCGTTTCTCAGCGACTACCCGGTGATGCTTTGCCCGGTCTCGGGCGCGTTACCTTTCGAGGATCTGCGCGACGTGCAGAGCCAGGCCGATTTCGAGGCGATCGCCGAGGCCCAGATGAGCCAGATCGCCCTGCCGTTCCTGGCCCTGCCGGGTCTGACGGTCACGACCGGCGACGCGGGTGGCCTGCCGGTCGGGGTGCAGCTCATCTCCAATGCGTGGCGTGAAGACCTGCTGCTGGATGCGGGCGAGGTGATCGGCGGGGTGGTGCCCGTGGTCTGAGGGGGGCCCGCGCCTCGATGCAGGGATCTTGAGTATTTTTACCAAGAAAGAGACGAAGCGCGTCCTCTTTCTTCATCTTGCCAGAAATACTCATCTTCCGACCATGAGGCAGGCGGGGCGATCGAAGGCAGGTCGCAGGCTCGGCCTTGTTGCAACATAGCTCACGTTGACGACAGGGATTTGTGAATGGACCGTCCCCGCCACGCACCCTAGGGTGCGCGCAAGAAGGCCATGTGCCTTGTTCCAGGGAAACAGGGTGAGAGATTTGCGCAACAGCGATGCGAGCCGGGGGCGGGGATGATCGACGCGGTGATCCTGCCGATGCAGCGCCGTTTGCTGCATCCGCCCGCGCGGGTGCTGGCGCGACTTGGCGTATCGCCCGATGCGATCACGCTTGCCGGTTTCGCAATCGGGAGTCTGGCGCTGCCGTTGCTGGCGCTGGGGTTTTTTGGCGCGGCGCTTGTCGCGGTCCTGCTCAACCGCTTGATGGACGGGCTTGACGGGGCGGTGGCTCGGATCACGGGGCCGTCGGATCGGGGCGCGTTTCTCGATATCGCGCTGGATTTCGTTTTTTACGCGCTGGTGCCGCTGGGGTTTGCGCTGGCCGCGCCGGATGCCAATGCCCTGCCGGCGGCGGTGCTCATCGCGGCGTTCGTGGGCACGGGGTCGTCGTTCCTGGCCTTCGCGGCGGTGATCGCCAGGGAGGGCCGCGCGGCCCCGGCCTATCCGACCAAGGGGATCTACTACCTCGGCGGGTTGACCGAGGGGTTCGAGACCGTCGCGCTTTTCATCCTGATGTGCCTTTTCCCGGTGCATTTCCCGGTGCTCGCTTATATCTTCGCCGCGGCCTGCGCGCTGACCACGCTGACGCGGTGGCGTCAGGGCTGGGTCGCGCTGGGCGGCGCCGGCATGACATCCGTTCAAGACCGACCAGAGGAGTCACCATGAGATTTGCCCTGATCCTTTCCGTGATCGCCGCGCTTTTCGCCCGGCCCGCGTTGGCCGATGACTGGCAGGAGGTGCTGGACGCGGCGCGGGGCCAGACCGTGTACTGGAACGCATGGGGCGGCGACGAGCGGACCAATGCCTTCATCGACTGGGTCGGCCGCGAGGCCGAACGGCGCCACGGGGTCAGCATCAACCATGTCCGGCTGAGCGATACCGCCGAGGCGGTGACACGGGTGATTTCCGAGCGCGCGGCGGGCAGGGACAGCGGCGGGTCGGTCGATCTCATCTGGATCAACGGGCCGAATTTCCTGGCCATGAAGGAGCAGGATCTGCTCTACGGCCCCTTCGTGGAGCGGCTGCCCAATGCGCGGTTGGTCGATCTGTCGCCCGGGGCGCCGGCCGCGCTCGATTTCACCGTGCCGGTGGAGGGGATGGAAAGCCCGTGGCGGCTGGCGAAATTCGTGTTCAGTTACGACAGCGCCCGGGTCGAGGCGCCGCCCGAGACGATGCGCGATTTCGTGGCCTGGGCCGAGGCGAATCCGGGGCGGTTCACCCATCCAGATCCGGCGAATTTCATGGGGGCGACATTTCTCAAGCAGGCGCTGATCGAGCTGGCGCCGGACCCTGAGGTGCTGCTCGAGCCGGTGACGGATGAGAGTTTTGCCGCGCAGGCGGCGCCGCTCTGGGAGTGGTATGACGCGCTGCGTCCGAACATGTGGCGGCGGGGCGAGGCCCTTCCCGAGAACGAGTCGGTGCAACAGCAGTTGATGAATGACGGGGTGATCGACATCGCGATGTCCTTCGATCCGGCCTCGACCGCGGCCGCCATCGCGCAGGGGCTTTTGCCCGAGAGCGCGCGGGTTTTCGTGCCCGAGGGCGGCACGATCGGCAACGTGAGTTTCGTGGCAATCCCCTATAACGCCGCCCATGCCGCGGGCGCGATGGTGGTGGCGAACCTGCTTCTGGACCCCGAGGTGCAGGCGCGGATGCAGAATATCGAGGTTCTGGGCTCGTTCTCGGTGCTCGATCCGGATCGGCTCGACGAGGCCGCGCAGGCCCGGTTCGAGGCGCTGCCCAGTGCCCCGGCGTTGCCCGGGCTCGACGATCTCGGCCCGACGCTGCCCGAGCCGCATGCCAGCTGGATGACGCGGCTGACCGAGGAATGGGCGCGGCGTTACACGCGGTGAACGGAATCGCGTCATCCACGCCGCCGGGCCGGGCGCTGCGGCTTGCCGTGCTGCTGGCGGTGGCGGGCGGGGTGATCCTGCCGATCATCGCCGGGCTTTGGGAGACAGCGCGGGCGGGCTTTGGCATCCTGCCGGCCATCGGCGCCAATCACCTGTCGCTTGAGCCGTGGCGGATGCTCGCCGAACTGCCCGGTCTGGGCACGAGCCTGAAACTCACGCTGCTGACCGGGCTGGGGGCGACGGTGTTGTCGCTGATCCTGGCGGCGGGGACATGCGCGGCAGTGCATGGCCGGATGAGCACCCGCACGGGCGGGCGGATGCTGACCCCGTTCCTGGCCGCGCCCCATGCCGCGGTGGCCATCGGCTTGGCCTTCCTGCTGTCGCCCTCGGGATGGATCGCGCGGGCGCTGGCGCCGCTTGTCGGGTGGGACAGGCCGCCGATGTTGATCACGGTCAACGATCCCTGGGGCGGGGCGCTCATTCTCGGGCTTCTGGTCAAGGAGGTGCCGTTCCTCATGCTGGTGATGCTTTCGGCGCTGAGCCAGATCGCGGTGGCGCGGCATATCGCGGTGGGGCGGGCGCTGGGCTATGGGCGCGGGACCGTGTGGGTCAAGGTGATCCTGCCGCAGGTCTGGCCGCTGGTGCGGCTGCCGGTGATGGTGGTGCTGGCCTATTCGCTGTCGGTGGTCGACATGGCGCTGATCCTCGGCCCGTCGAACCCGCCGACGCTCGCGGTGATGCTGCTCCGGCTGTTCTCGGCGCCCGATACGGCGATGCTGTTGCCCGCCTCGGCGGGGGCGGTGCTTCAGGGGGTGCTGGTGGCGCTGTCCTTCGGCCTTCTGCTGCTGGTCGAGCGGGGGGTGAAGCGCGTCGGGCTGTGGTGGCTGAGACGTGGCGGGCGGGGGCTTTCGGCCGAACCGGGATTGATGCTCACCACCGGGGTGACGGCGACGGTGATGATGGCGGGCGCGCTGGGCATGCTGGCGCTGGTGGTCTGGTCGCTGGCCTGGCGCTGGCCGTGGCCCGGGATGCTGCCCGAGAGCTGGTCGCCCGGGGCGTGGATGCGCCCCGGCGCGGGCTGGGGGTGGGCGCTGTGGCATACGGTGCTCTTGGCCTTTGCGACCACGGGGCTTGCGCTGGCGCTGGCGGTGGCCTGGCTCGAAGGCGAGGACCGGGCGCGGATGCGACGCGCGCGCTGGGCCGAGGCGCTCATTTACCTGCCGCTGCTGGTGCCGCAGATCGCCTTTCTCTACGGGCTCAACGTGCTTTTCCTGCGGATCGGTATTTCGGGCGGCATGGCAGCGGTGATCTGGGCGCAGGCGCTGTTCGTGTTTCCCTATGTCATGATCGCGTTGTCGGACCCGTGGCGGGCGCTTGACCCCGGGTTGCCACGGGCGGCGGCGGCGCTGGGTGCCGGGCCGTGGCGCAGGCTCTGGGCGGTGAAACTGCCGGTTCTGCTCACGCCGATCCTGACCGCGGCGGCGATCGGGGTGGCGGTGTCGGTGGCGCAATACCTGCCGACGCTCTTCATGGGGGCGGGGCGAATCGCGACCCTGACGACCGAGGCGGTGACGCTGTCGTCGTCCTCGGACAGGCGTGTGACGGGGGTTTACGCGACGCTACAGGCGGGGCTGCCCTTTGCGGCCTATGCGGCGGCGTTCCTCATTCCGGCGCTGGCGCATCGCAACCGGCGCGCGTTGCAGGGTGGGGGGCCGGGCACATGACGCTGGAGATCAAGGGGCTTTCGGTGCGTTACCGGCAAGAGCCATCGCTTTTCGCGCCGCTCGACCTGTGCATCGAGAGCGGCGAGGTGGCCACGGTGATGGGGCCATCGGGGATCGGCAAGTCGACCCTGCTCGACGCGATCGGCGGGCACCTGGCGGCGGGGTTCACGATGACGGGTTCGGTCCGGCTCGACGGGCGGGAGGTTACGCAACTGCCACCCGAGGCGCGGCGCATCGGGCTGATGTTCCAGGATGCGGCGCTGTTTCCGCACCTGTCGGTGGGCGACAACCTGGCCTTTGGCCTCGCCCGCGCGATAGGCGGGCGGGCGGCGCGGCGCGCGGCAGTCGAGGCGGCACTGGAACAGGCCGGCCTGGGCGGGCTTTACGAGCGCGACCCGGCGACGCTTTCGGGCGGCCAGCGGGCGCGGGCGGCGCTGATGCGTACGCTACTGGCTGACCCGCAGGCGCTTTTGCTGGACGAGCCCTTTTCGAGGCTCGACGCGGCGCGGCGGGCCGCGGTGCGGGGGTTCACCTTTGCGCATATCCGCGACCGGGCTATTCCGGCGCTCATGGTCACGCATGACCCGGCCGATGCCGAGGCCACGGGGGGGCAGGTCCTGAGCCTGGTGACGGAAGGCGCCGGCGGGTGACGACGGGCCGGGGACGGCCTGTTGTCGACGCCTATTCCGGCGGCGCCGCGGCCAGGAGCGCCTCGATCTCGCGACGGGTATCGGCGCTTGCATCCACGCGCCTTCGCGAGGAGGCCAAGGGTGCCGGATCGTTTGAAGGTCCGGTCGCGTCAATGCGGGATGGTTGCCCGATTTCCGGGTTTGCAGGCGACCCTGCCAGCAACTCTTCCAGCGCCTCGACCTTGTCGTCGTCGCCCAGGCCCCGGTAGAGGGCCAGGGCCTGCTCGAAATTCCGCCTCGATTCGCTCAGCTGCGCGCGCAGCCTGTCGGCGCGTGCACCTTCGAGCCCGGACAGTTCGGCCGCGGCCATGTCGGGATTCCCGAGGTCGATTTGCGCCCTGGCCCGCAGGCGCCTGGCCGCCTGCATGTCGTGCCCGCGAAACGCCGGCCCCAGAAGATCGACGGCCGAATCTGGAAAGCCGAGCGCGACAAGCCGGTCCGCGATGCCGAAAACGGTCTCGGAGACAAGCTCGTTCAGGGTATCGGGTGTCAGGGCGAGAGCGGCCGACAGGAACACCGGGTCGGATGCCTTGCGCGCCATGCGATCATGGAGGAAATCCTGCGCCTGGCGAAAGGCGTCGCCATCGACATCGGCCCGGAGCCCCGCCAGCGCATCAAGGGATTCGGAAAATGCATCCGAAAGGGTCAGCGCGACAACCGTGGAGAACCGAAGCTCGGCGGAGAGTTCGTTCGTGGAATACTCCTTTTGAAGGATGCGTGCCATTTGTGCGGTGTCATAATCGATCGATCCGTCCTCGCGCATCTTTCGCGAGATCAGTTCGATCATGGCCCTCGGCGAGGTTTCGTGGTTCTGTTCGGTCAATTCCGTCAGTGTTTCATACGCCTCGCCGGCCCGGTTCTCGTCATCGCGGATCAGGGCGCCGGCCAGTTTCGCGTTCGGATCCGCCGCCGCGCCGCTGCGCGCCGCGAGCCTGAGCACCTCTTTCGCGTCCTGCGGCATGTCGAGCGATCGAAACCGCTCGCTCAGGGCCCCGGCAAGATGCGTGCGCAAGGTGGACGGCAGCCGGTCAAAGGCGGTCAGCACGGCCGACGGGTCGACTTCCGTTCCGATCGCGCCTGCCTCATGGCTCAGCATCGACCAGAGCGCGGCTTCGTTGTCGCATGACAGCGCATCCGCGAACATGTTCTGCCCGGGGACCGTGCCGGTCTCGATCAGCGACGCGATGGCCACGAGATGCCCGGCATCGTCGACGAACTCCTCGAGGACAAGCATGGCCTCGGCCCCGAAGCCGAAGAAGATGTAGACCTTTGCCAACTCAAGGGCGATCTCCCGCCTCGACCGATCGAATTCTCCGTAAAGCTCGGATCTGAGCCTGCCGATGGCGGTCGTGAAATGCCCCTCGCGTGCCCAATCCGCGATATCCAGGTCCTTTTCGACGAGACAGGTTTCATCCCTCGTTGCCGCCATTGCGGCGAGCCGGTCTCGTGGTTCGGGCTTGTCGGCGCCGTTGCGAATGGCGAGGTTCACGCCTTGCAACCCCTCGCCGTCCACGTCTTGCAGGGCCGTGGTCACAAGGTCCTGCAACGCGTCCGGCCGTCGCTGCTCCTTCGCGTCGGTATCGGGCTGTTCCGCGGTCGCGTGCGGCGTGATCGTCGGGCTTGCAGAAGCGGCCCCCGGTATCCGGCGCCGTGGAGCACTCTTCGGTTTCTTGTCGTCCCCGGCCTCCTGCGGCGGGTCAGCAGGCGGCGCCATGGCCGGTGTCGTCGCATGGTTCGCGCGCAGGACGGCGTTGTCGATCCAGAAGGTCGTGAGGAAATCGGCCCGCTCGCGTTCATCTGCCTCATCGGGGCTTGCGGATCGGCGTTCGCTCACGTCGACGACCAGCATGGTGCCGCCGAAGAGAAAGGCATTGACCGCGCAATCGCAATTCAGGCCGACCCGCAGAACCCCGTCCCGTTGCCCCTGTTCGACCGCTCCGATGCGATCCGCATTCAGCCGGGACCTGGCGGCAGACAGATCGAAGCTCAGGTCAGGCGCCTCGAACACGAGGTCGAAACGGGTTTCATGCTCGACCATCCGCCATGCGAGGCTGCGGGGCAGATCGAGCGCCAGCCGGGTGAACCCCTCATGCTCGCCCCCGCGCACCCGGATCGTTTCGGCCGCCACGCCGTGGGCGGCCAGATGAAAGGCCATCAGCAGGGCCAGGGACAACCACTTTCGACAGACTGTCGGCATTCTCAGGCTTCCTTGCGCAGGTCCTTGAGCGATTTCTCAAGCTCCGAAAAGCTCGGGCGGCGGTTGATGGGAATGTTCTGACGTCCCACCTCGATGCAGATATTGGCCGAATGGTTGTGCAGGTTCGCGATCAGGATTTCGCGGATCAGGTGATAGAAATGTTCATCCTCCTCGACCACGTTCCGGACCTTGGCCGAGAACGGGCCGACGAAGCCGTAGGAAAGAAAGACGCCGAGGAACGTCCCGACAAGGGCGCCGCCGATCATCTTGCCCAGGATCTCGGGCGGTTGGTCGATCGACCCCATGGTCTTGATGACGCCCAGGACCGCGGCGACAATGCCGAGCGCGGGCAACCCGTCCGCCATGTTCTGAAGCGCGTGGCTGGAATGCAGGGAATGATGCAGGTTTGCCTCCATTCGCTTGTCCAGCACCTCTTCGACCTGGTGGGGATCATCATAGTTCATGGATGCAGAGCGCAATGTGTCGGCGATCAGTTCGACCGCCTCCCTGTCGGTGACGATCTTGGGATACCTTTGGAAAATCGCGCTGTTTTCGGGATCTTCCACGTGTTCTTCGATCGCGACCGGGCTGGTTCGGGCCAGCCTGATCAACTCGTAAAGCAGGCAGATCAGATCGCGGTAATCCTCCGGTTTCCAGTTCGGTCCCTTGAAGACCTTTCTGATATCCTTGAGCGTCTTCTTCACCGCATGCAGGTCATTGGAAATCAGAAAGGCACCGATCGCGGCGCCACCGATCATCATCAGCTCGAATGGCAACGCCTTCATGATGATGCCAATGTTTCCGCCCGCGAGCAGGTAGCCCCCGAAAACCATCGAGAGAACCACCCCGATACCGATAATTCCGTTCATCCCTCATATCCCCGTTGCTGCAACCGACCGAAAGGACGCATGTGCTTGCATGGCCACTCCCCTGCCGCTCAATTCTTCGGGCCGAGCGCACTTCGCCCGGCGAGTATCGCGCTGATGGAATAGGCGCGCTCGGCGCTCAGGCCCGCCATGATCCCGGCCGCCGCCTCGGGCTTCATCCGGGCCAGGAACCCGGCGGAAAAGTCCGGGTCCATTTCCTCGAACAGGACGGATGCGTCCTTGGACTTCATGTTTTCATAGACCGCGGTGAGCGTTTCCAGATCGCGTTCGGAGGCACCGTCGGCGACGTCGATCGTGCGTTTCAGCTCGGTTTCCGCGGCTTTCAACTCGCTCAGCCGGTGTTCGATCCGGGCTTCTGCCGCAGCGAGATCCTGCAACCTTTGTTCCAGTTGTGCTTCTCGCTGCTCAAGGCGGTTTTCCCGCTTCGTCAGGGCGTCGAGGACGGCGCTTACCTCGGACTCCTGCATTGGGGCCGTGTCCTCGTCCTTGCCGTTGGGTTCCTCGGCCTCGGGCTGTCCTGCGGTCTGATCGGCAAGGACGCCGCCCACATTGGTTCCCAGGCGCAGCAAACCGGAGGCCATCAGGAAGAAGGCGACAAGAAACAGGGCCCGTCCGACCGGGCGCATGCGGCGTCGGGCTCTTGCCGATCGCTTGGCGATGGCGACCATGCGTCAGTCCTTCCCGCCTGCGTGCCTCAGGAACACCGGCTCGGACCCGTCGGGCGGCGATGACCCGGTCTCTTCCGGCGCCTCGGTGATGTCGTGCATCGACGCGAGCAGCAGTTCCAGCCTCTTGGCGGCCAGCTCGGCCCGGTCGGTCAGGCCCGAGATCGATTCGGTGGTGGTGGAGGCGGCATCCCTGACCTCGCTCAATGTCGAGGTGAGATCATCGACCTGCATCGAGAGCAGCGCCACGGCCCGTCCGACCCCGGATTCCAGATCGTTGAACCGCGCGAGACGCCTTGCGATGACGAAGCAGTAGATCCCGGCCCCCAACGCACCTGCAACCAATAGAATATCCGCAACGAATTGCATTGAAGCCCCCTAGATTACCGCGAATTCCATGATCAGAAGATCGTTGACCTTGCCCTCTCCGATGACCGTCTTGATCCGTCGCAGGATCTGCCCGCGAATTCGAACAAGCGCGGCGGAATCCGCTATGTCGGTATAGTCCAGGGCTCGCAAATATCCGTTAATGACATCCGCAACGCGCGGCAGGAACCTGGTCACGTCGCCCTGGAATTCGGATGGAACCTCGAGTTGCGCGCGAAAGCGAAGGTGCCTGTTTTCCCCGTCCGTCCGAAGTTGAACGACGATCGGCTCGATCGGCACGAAACGAACATCGGGCATGTCGTCGGCATCGCTTTCCCGCGCCTCGAATCGCCCGATGTCAGGGTTTGAACCCATCGGGATATATCCCGAATAGGCCGCGTAGAAACCGCCGGCGGCGCCGATGATCCCGATGGTCAGGCCCATGAAAAGAAAGGCTTTCGAGCGCTTCTTTCCACCGCCTTCACCGGCCTCGTCATTTTCGTCTTGCGTGTCCGCCATGGAAGCCTCCGACCGTTGCGATGGCGGAACAATAGCAAGCTGCCCCTAACCGATTCTTAATCAAGATCTGGAACAAGCTGCGTTCGGGGAGACCCGTTTCCAATGCTCCGGAGAGGCATATGCAACACCTGAAAATCCTGTGGCTTTCGCTGGATACGCGCAAGCAGGTCATCGCTGTCCTCGGCGGGCTTGCCATCGTCGCGACGCTTTTCGCGATTTTCCAGATCGCCACCAAGCCGAGCATGAGCTTGCTCTATTCCGGCCTTGAGGACCGGGCCTCGGGCGACGTCATTCAGGCGCTTGAGGCCAAGGGCGTCATCCATGAGATTCGCGGCGACAGCATCTTCGTTGAAACCTCGCGACGCGACGCCCTGCGCATGAGCCTCGCCAGCGAGGGGCTGCCGGGCATGTCCAGCACGGGCTATGAGGTTCTCGACGGGTTGAACGGCTTTGGCACGACATCGCAGATGTTCGATGCCGCCTATTGGCGCGCCAAGGAAGGCGAACTTGCAAGGACGATCCTTGCAAGCCCGATGATATCGAGCGCACGGGTCCATATCGCGACCTCGCTTCGGCGGACCGCGTTCAACGACTCGGAGCCGAGCGCGTCCGTATCGGTGATCACGGCTGGGGGCGACCTTCCCGCGCGCCATGCCAAGGCCCTGAAGTATCTGGTGGCATCGGCCGTCGCCGGCCTTACCCCCGAGAATGTCGCGATCGTGGACGGTCAGGGCGGGGTGATCGACGACTCGGAGGCGTCGAACGCGACCAGTCTTGCGGATCAGAGAGCGGAAATCCTGCGCGGCCGGGTCCAGAACCTGCTCGAGGCGCGGGTCGGTCACGGAAACGCCGTGGTGGAGGTCAGCATCGAGACCGTCACCGAGAGCGAATCGATACATCAAAAGCAGATCGACCCGGACAGCCGTGTGGTCATCAGCACCGACTCCGAAGAGACCGTCAACAGGTCCACGAACGCCGATACGGCGGCGGTCGGCGTCGCCTCGAACCTGCCTGATGGTGATGCGGACGCCCAGCAGAACAGCGAGAGCAACGAGAACAGGACACGCGAGCGTATCAATTACGAAATCTCGGAAACCGAGCGCAGGATCGTAAGGGAGCCGGGTGCGGTCAAGCGACTGACTGTCGCTGTTCTGGTCAACAGCGCGCTTGGCCCCGACGCGGCGGCAGAGCCGGGCAACCCGCAAAGGTCGGATGCCGAACTGGCGAACCTGCGCGAGCTTGTCGCCTCCGCGGTCGGTTACGACGAGCAACGTGGGGACATGATCACGATCAAGGCCATGGAGTTCGAGGCCCCGGGCGCGCCCGGCACCGGATCGGCGCCGTCATTGATCGACGCGTGGGGCATTGACGTCATGTCCCTTGTGAAGCTCGTCATTCTGGCGCTGACGGTTCTGGCTACGGCCCTCCTCGTCCTGCGACCGATCCTGAAGGGAGCCCGGCAAGACACCGGGGCTCTGGCGGCGCCCCCGACCCTGCCGGGTCTGGACGGGGCCGCGCGACAGGAGGCGAGGATGGACGCCCTGACAGGCGAGATCGACGACACCCCGCGCAACACCGAACGAATGGAGCTCGTGCCCTCGGCGCGGACAGATCCGGGCGATGCGCTCGCCGAGCGGTCCGGCGAAGACCCGGTCGGGCGTTTGCGGACCATGATCGAGGAGCGAAAGGAGGAAACCGTCGAAATCCTGAGAAACTGGCTGGAACCGAAAGAAGAGGACGCATGATGGGCATTTCGCATCTTCTGGAATCCTTTGATACCAGGGCCCAGGCCGCTGCCCCGGTCGTGTCGATAACCGAGGCGGACCTCGAGGAAAGCAAGCTCAAGGCTTTCGAAGAGGGATACAGGGCAGGTTGGGATGACGCGATCAAATCGCAATCCGACGACAAGACACGGATTTCCCAGGATTTCGCGCAGAATCTCCAACAGATCTCCTTTGCCTATCACGAGGCGCAGGCCGAGATCCTGAGATCCCTTAAGCCGGTTCTCGAGCAGGTTGTCGGGGTTCTTCTGCCCGAGATCGCAAGCTCGAGATTCGGATCGCGTCTGTTGTCCGAACTGATGACACTGACCGAAGCTTCCGCGCAGCATGAAGTCGAGATCGTCGTTTGCCCGGAAAACAGACCTGCATTGGAGGCGATGCTGGCCCGATGCAACATCTCGTCCTTCAAGCTGTCGGCCGAGGAGAGCCTTGGCGCTGGACAGGCCTACATCCGGCTGGGCGAGATCGAGCGGCACATCGACCTGGATGCCGCCGTGAGCGAGATCCGCACCGCGGTCGAGGGCTTTTACCAACAACTGGAAAACGATGCCACGAAGGAGATCGAGAATGCCGGATAAGGGCGACGCGCGGAACCAGGAAATGCCGCAAGGCGACATGTTCTCGGTCATTCCGATCGAGGTCACGGTCTCGGTCGGCAAGGCGCGCCCGATGATCCGTGACCTTCTTGCGCTGGGCGAGAATTCCATTCTCCCACTCGATACCCGTGTCGAAGATCCGGTCGAGCTTTTCGTGGGCGGTCGACTGATCGCGCGGGGCGAGCTGGAAGAGCTCGAAGGGGAAGACGCGGGGCAACTGGGGGTACGGCTGACCGAGATCATCAAGCAAGGCGGAAGCTTCTAGATGAGGGGCCCGCGGATCTTCGGGTTCCTCGCCGTCTTTCTTGTCGCGGCACTCGCGCCATCGCTTGCGCCGGCGCAGGAGCTCTCCATCGGGTTTGGCGAAAACGGGTCGATCACCGGCACCTCCATTCAGCTCATCGCGCTGATCACCGTATTGAGCGTGGCCCCCGGCCTTGCCATCATGATCACCTGTTTCCCGATGATCGTCACGGTCTTGTCGATCCTGCGCCAGGGCATCGGGTTGCAGCAATCGCCGCCGAACATGTTCATCGTGAGCCTTGCCCTCTTTCTGACCTATTTTGTCATGGAGCCGGTCTTCGAAGAGGCCTGGCGGGTCGGGATCTCACCAATGATCTCGGAGCAAATCAGCGCCGAGACGGGTTTGGTGCGGGCGCTTGACCCGTTTCGCGACTTCATGGCGGGGCGACTGGATCTTTCGACGTTCGAGGCCATGGCGGCGCTGCGTCCGGATTATTCCGGGACGCAGGAACTTCGGGACTCGCCCATGTCGATCCTGATCCCCAGTTTCCTGCTCTCGGAAATCTCGCGGGCGTTTCAGATCGGTTTCCTCGTCTTCCTGCCCTTCCTGATCATCGACATCGTCGTGGCCGCGGTCTTGATGTCGATGGGCATGATGATGGTTCCGCCCGCCCTGGTCTCGTTGCCCTTCAAGCTGTCGTTCTTCGTGCTTGCCGATGGTTGGAGCCTGATATCGGCAAGCCTCGTGAGCGGGTATTTGTAGGGGGGCCTTGCCCTCCGGTGCCGGGCGGGCCAGGGCGCGCCGCAACGCGCCTTGTCGGGCTGGCGGATCTAGCGACGCCCTTCCCTGAGCCACGCCAGGATCAGCAGGCCGGCTGCCAGCAGGAGCGACAACCATGCGGGCAACAGGGCGCGCGTTTTCATGTCCGTGACGTCATAGGCCGCGCGCGGGGTGATGCCCAGCCAGCCGCGCCCCGTTGCCGGCCTTCCCGTCTTGACCGTTCGGATGGTCGGCATCCCCTCGCTCAGGCGTTTCGAGCCGCCGCGATGTGCCTCCAGAACGGGTTCGATCCAGTCCGGCCCTGCAACGGAGTCGACGAATTCGCGCGGCGAGACCGGCCCGAGACCCACCAGGGCGGATTTCTCGTCGTCGGACAACCGGTAAAGCCCGATCTCGTCGCCCTCGGCGGTGCCCTCGAACACGCCCGGAGTGCTTTCGACCAGCCGGTGTTCAGAGGATTCGCCATCCGGCGACGTGACCGTGACGGGGGCGGCCGTGTCGGCCAGCGTGCGCCGGGTGATCTTGATATTCTTGCCATCGGGCTCGGCGACAAGATCTTCCTCCTCGAGCTCGGGCTCCTTCATCATCCAGTGCGAAAGGCGCCGCAGCAAGTCCAGTTGCGGCCCGCCGCCTTCGAAACCGCGGTTCCAGAGCCAGGCGTGATCCGACGCCAGGAGCGCGATCCGCCCCTCGCCGACCCGGTCGAGGACCAGCAGCGGCGCACCCTCGTGTCCATCCATGACGACATGACCGTCACGCTCTTCTACCGGTGTCACCTCGATCTGGCGCATCCAGCGGCCCCAATCGGCAGGCTGATCGGATGCATCGAGGTTTGACGTGACGGGGTGGCGCTTGCCAAGCTCGCTCACCTTCGGGCGATATCCGCGCTCGATCACCCTGGCGGTCGGGCTTGCGGGCAGAACCTCGGAGAGGGGCGAGCGGAAAATGCTGTCGGCGCTGGCGAAATCCGGACCCGCCGCGACGAGGACGGCCCCGCCTCCCTCGACATACTGGCGCACATTGTCGAGATAGACCGAGGGCAGAATCCCCCGCCGCTTGTAGCGGTCGAAGATGATCAGGTCGAAATCGTCGATCTTCTCGATGAACAATTCCCGGGTGGGAAAGGCGATGAGCGAAAGCTCCCCGACCGGAACGCCATCCTGCTTTTCCGGTGGTCTGAGGATCGTGAAATGCACCAGATCCACGGAGCTGTCGGATTTCAGGAGATTGCGCCATGTCCGGCTGCCTGGATGTGGCTCACCCGAGACGAGAAGCACGCGCAGGCGGTCCCGGACGCCGTTGACCTGCACCAGCGCGATATTGTTGCGCGCCGTCAGTTCGCCCTCGGTCTCGGGCGTCGATATCTGAAAGACATTGCGACCGGTGTGATTGATCTGGATCGGGATGTCGACGGATCGCCCCACCGGGACGTCAAGACTGACAGGCGGCTCGCCATCGACCGATACCTCGAGCGGGGCAACGGAGGCGTCGTCGGGCACCGCGCCGCTGTCCTCGACCCGGACCGTGAGCGTGACCTCCTCGTCGAGAATGGCAAAGGCCGGTGCATCTTCGACAACGATCTGCCGATCCCAGTCGGATGGCTCACCGGTCAATAGCAGGTGCATCGGCGCGGACAGGTCGGGGGCATTCTCGACATCGTGAATCCGGCCGTCGCTGATCAGGAAAACGCCGGAAATTCGCGAACGTGGTTCCTTGTTCAGGGCGCGGGTGAGCGCGGTCATGAGCCGCGTCCCGCTATCCCCTTCGCCATCGTCCACATCGACGCGGCGTATCTCGGTGTCGCCGAGGTTCGAGAGGCGGGTTTCGAGTTCCTCGAAGGCGGTTTCGGATTGCCCGGCCCTGTCTCCGAGGGTCTGGCTGGCGCTGTTGTCGACCACGACGATGGCGATATCGTTCAGCGCCTGCCGCTCCTCCTGCTGAATGCGCGGAGACAGCAAGGCCAGGATCAGGACGGCGGCCCCGAGCAATCGGAACACCCAGCCCGACAGGCCACGCCAGACGGCCAGTCCCAGGAGGACGGCGGTGATCAGCGCGAGCACGGCAATGATCGGCCAGGGCAGAAGCGGTATGAAGACGACGGATGTGTTCATTGTCCCAGCCTGTCCAGAAGCGCAGGCACATGGACCTGGTCCGATTTGTAGTTCCCGGTCAGCACGTACATGACTAGGTTGACCCCGAAGCGGTAGGCCATTTCACGCTGGCGATCCCCGGCAACGCCGCGTCCCACGGGGAAGCTCGGGTTTCCGCGCTCATCCACCGCCCAGGCCGCTGCCCAGTCGTTGCCGCCGATCACGACCGGCGTCACACCGTCGTTGAGATTGCGGAACGGCATGCCCTCGGCCTGTTCCGCGTCCGGCGGCGATGCCTCGACCCAGATGTCGCGATCGCGGTGTCGCCCCGGGAATTCCTTCAACAGGTAGAAGGTGCGCATGAGCACATGATCGGACGGAACAGGCTCGATTTGCGGAATGTCGAGTGGTCGCGCCAGTTGCTGAAGCTTGCGGCCATTCGGGCTTGCCGTGCCATAGCCCGAGATGTCGCCGTCGCGCGTGTCGAAAAGGATCATCCCGCCCGAGCGCAGATACTGGTTGAGCTTGTCATAGGCGCGCTCCGAGGGTCGGGCCTGTTCGGGTGTGATCGGCCAGTAGATGATCGGGTAAAAGGCCAGCTCGTCCTGTTCGAGGTCGACGCCGATCGGCGTGCCCGGCTCCACCGATGTGCGCTGAGAGAGAGTTTGCGACAAGCCCGTCAGGCCGGCATGAGCGGTGTCGTCAATGCTGTTGTCGCCGGTCAGGACATGCGCGAAAACGACCTCGGAGGTGGCACGGATCGCGCGTTCGTCATCGGCCGTGGCCTTTGGCGGCGCGATCAGGATCGCCAACGCCAAGACACTGGCGGCGCTCGCCCCGCGCGCGATGTAAAGCCGCCCCGACAGGGCCAGAGAGGCGAGGATATCGAAGCAGAGCAAGGCAAGTGACAAGGCCAGGAACCACCCGGCAAGTGGAGTTTCGCCGTTGCGCGTCATGCCCAGAACCCGGGCATTCTCGGGCCAGTTCATCTCGGCCAGTTGATCCCCGGGCGCAAAGACATTTCGCGCGATCACCCGGTCGTCCCGTTGGTAGAGGCCCGCGCGCATCTCCTCGCCCAGCGTCTCTGTGACAAGCGATTCACCATCGACGCCGGGCAGGTTGCTGCCATCTTCAAGCCTGCCATATCCGTCGAGAACGAGGACCGGCTCCCAGAAGGTGTCGGAAAGATCCTGCTCCCCGTCGGGGGTGCTGACGGATGCGACGGACAGACGATCCAGCATGTCGACGAAAAGCCCGGAGAGCGGCAGGCTCGACCATTCGGCATTGGCGGTGACGTGAAAGAAGGTCACCCGCCCGTCGCCCAATCCCTTGCTTGTGACAAGTGGGGTGTCATCGCTCAACCGCGCCAGAACGCGATCCGACAATGACGGGTCGGGCTGGGCCAGCACCTGTGCATTCACGGTGACATCGTCAGGGATGTTCAGACCGGCAAAGGGCGAATCGTCGTCAAATGGCGCTAGCGTCTTGGGCTCGCCCCAGCTCATCGCGCCGCCGACCGTGCGCCCGCCCGCGCGCAGCCTGACCGGCATGAGGGGATGCTCGTCCTCGCGGCTGATTTCGCTGGCCGCGACGCGTGGACCGGCGAACCGCAAGAGCTGCCCGCCCTCTTCGACCCATTCGGTCAGGGCGGCCTCGTCATCGGGGGCAAGTTCGGCGATGTCGGCAAGGATCACCACGTCGGGATTGGCGGGCAGAACCTCGCCCAGCGCCCCTTCGAGGAGTTCCGCATTCGGTTGCAGGGCGTTTCGCAGGAAATGCAGGGGCGACAACAATTCGAGCCCTTCACGATCCTCGCGCGTCGAGATGAGCGCCACCTCGCGGCGTCCGAGACTGTCATCGCTGAGGGCCACGGCGCCGGCACTTTCGACCCCCTCGAGGGCCAGCCGCGAGATTCGGCCACGCATTTCCGCGGGGAGCGACCGGCTTTCGGTGATGTCGGCCTGATCCGGTTCGAAGGCCAATTCCTGCTCGTCGAGGACCGTCTCGCTTCCGTTCGGATCGGTTCCGATGAACTGCACCGTGGCGGACTGCGCGGTCCCGGTCGCCGACCGTGACAGGTCGAACTCGATCGCGCCATCCTTGTAGCGCGGCGCGGTGATGGCCTGCACCGGCCGGTCGGCCTCGAGGATCGTGGTGCGCCCCGACCCCTGGAACGTCTCGAAAAGCGCCTCGCGCCCGTCGCGTGCCAAACCATCGGACAGCCAGACGGTTTCCATGTCATCACGCTCGGGCAGCAGTGCGGCAAATCGCTCCATCCGCTCGGGCGTGGGCAGCCACGGGGCCGGGTGCAGCCCGGCGAGGGTGTCGCGCAGGTCGGATGCAGAGACGAAGACCGGCGCTTCGGGGCGGCCGGCCAGGAGGCTCACCGCCGCCGTGCGGCCCGCCCGGCTTGCCTCGGCCAACAGTTCGTCGACCTTCTGAATCCGCGCATCCCAGTCATCGGCACTGGCCCAGCCGCCGTCCATCACCACGAGAAGCGGCCCCTGGCCGACTGCACCGCGCTCATCGGGGTTCAGCACCGGGCCGGCCAACCCGATGATGATCGCCGCCACCGCAAGCGTGCGCAGCAGCAAGAGCCACCAGGGCGTGCGGTCCGAAATGCTGTCATCGTCCTTGAGGCCAAGGAGAAGAGTAACCGCCGGAAATCGCCTGCGGATCGGGGCCGGGGGGACCGCGCGCAGCAGGATCCACAGCACCGGCAGCGCGATCAGGGCGAGAAGCAGCCAGGGGGCCGTAAAGGCAAGTGCACCCATCATCGGCGCGCTCCGTCGATCGCCTGATACAGCCAGAGCAGGGCGGATTGCGCGCTTTCGCTGGTATGGTGGCAATGATAACGCCACCCGACCACGGCGCACATGGCTTCAAGCTCGGCCTTTCGGCGCGCCAGCCTTTCCAGATAGTTCTCGCGCAGTTCGGACGCCTTGAGCGTTTCATGCGAGAGTGATCCGGCGACGCTTTCGAAAAGGGTGCGTCCCCGGAACGGGAAGCTTTCCTCGGCCGGGTCGAGCACCTGAAACAGAACGCCGCGCACGCCGCGATCCGCCGCATCGGTCAGCGCCGACAGAACGGGGGCGGGATCGGCAAGGAAATCGGACATGAACACCGCGGACGCATGGGCAATCAGGCCGCGTGTGTCGGGCGCGGCATAGTCGGCATCCTGATCCTCGGACAGCGCCTGGGCCAGCCGGGTGATCTGAACCTCGCCGCGCCGCGGGGGCAGCAACCCGCCCAACAGGCCGACACGTTCGCCGGCCCGCAACAGCAGGATCGAGAGGGCCAGCCCGATCAATCGCGCGCGGTCGGACTTGTCCGGGAGGGTATCCGAACTGGCAAAGCGCATCGAGGCGGCAGGATCGATCCAGAGCTGCACACTTTGCGCGATCTGCCATTCCTTTTCACGCACGAACTGCGTGTCGGAGCGGGCCGAGCGCCGCCAGTCGATCATTCGCCGCGAATCCCCGGCCTGCATCGGGCGGTATTGCCAGAAATCGTCACCCTGCCCGGCGCGGCGGCGCCCATGCTCGCCCATGAGAACGGACCCGGCCAGATGGTCGGCCCGGGCGAGCAGATACGGAAGACGCGACGCCTCCTGTTCGGCCGTCTGCTTGAGAGAGGACGGGCTCTGGCTCACGCAGCGGCCTCGTGGCGCAGGATATCGCGTGCCACCGTGTCGATCAGATCCGTCAGGCTGTCGCCGCGTGCGCGGGCAGCGAAATTGAGGGCCATGCGGTGGCTCAGGACCGGCCGGGCCATGGCAAGGATGTCATCCGGCCCCGGCGCCAACCGTCCTTCGAGCAGGGCGCGTGCCCTGACCGTCAGCATGAGCGCCTGCGCGGCGCGCGGCCCGGGACCCCAGGCCACGTTGGTGCGGATGGTTTCGCTCGCGGTCGGGTCGTCGGGACGAAAGGCACGGACCAGATCGAGGATCTGCTCCACGATCGCATCCCCGACCGGCATTCGCCGCAGCAGGTTTTGCGCGGCGATCAGGTCAGACGCGGAAAACACGTTCTCTGCCTGTTGTTCGGTCTCCCCGGTCGTTTCCAGAAGGATGGATTTCTCGGTGTCCCGGTCCGGGTATGCGACGTCGATCTGCACGAGGAATCGGTCGAGCTGTGCCTCGGGCAGGGGGTAGGTGCCTTCCTGTTCGATCGGGTTCTGCGTGGCGAGAACATGAAACGGCGTCTCAAGCGCCCGGTCCTTGCCCGCAACGGTGACGCGCCGCTCCTGCATGGCCTGAAGCAGGGCGGATTGCGTGCGCGGGCTGGCGCGGTTGATTTCATCGGCCATCAGAAGCTGGCAGAACACCGGCCCCTCGATGAACTTGAAGCTGCGGCTGCCATCAGCGCCGGTTTCGAGCACCTCGCTGCCCAGGATATCCGAGGGCATGAGGTCGGGCGTGAATTGAACCCGGTTTCCTTCGAGTCCCATCACCGTCGAAAGCGTTTCGACCAGCCGTGTCTTTCCAAGGCCGGGCAGCCCGATCAAAAGCCCGTGACCGCCGCAAAGAAGCGCCGAAAGCGTCAGGTCGACAACCGAGCCCTGGCCGATGAAACGCCGCGTGATCGAGGCCTTGGCGCGGGCAAGCCGCTCTTCGAGCGCCTCGATCTCGGGGACCAGGGTTTCGGAATGGGACATGGAAAAACTCCTGCAGTTCGGATAGCCTTGGGTGAGTGTAACGCGCGGAACAGGAATGGCAAAAGCTATGAGCGGACAAATGACCGTGAACCCGTCATTGGAAGGGGTTGTTGCCTCGGCAAAGGCTGCCAAGGGCGCGAAGGGCCTGCCCCCGGTGCACAAGTGGAATCCGCCGTTTTGCGGTGATCTCGACATGCGGATCGCGCCGGATGGCACGTGGTACTATCTCGGAACGCCGATCGGGCGCCCGGAATTGGTCAGGCTGTTTTCCACCATATTGCGCAAGGACGGGGACGACTATTTCCTGGTGACCCCGGTCGAAAAGGTGGGAATCACGGTGGATGATGCGCCCTTCGTGGCGGTCGATTTCACGCGCGAAGGCGAGGGCCGGGACCAGGTCTTGACCTTTGGCACAAATGTCGGGGACCATGCGGCGGCGTCCGCAGAGAACCCGATCCGGGTCGAGATCGACGCCGATACCGGTGAGCCAAGACCCTATGTCCTGATTCGCGCGAACCTGGAAGCCCTGATCGACCGGAAGAGCTTCTACCGCCTTGTCGAGCTTGGAGCGCAACACGAGATTGACGGCGTCGATTGGTTCGGCGTGTGGTCCGGCGGGGTGTTCTTTCCCATCCTCAGATCATCGGACATGGATGACACTTGAGATGTCAATGCACGACGAATTCGGCATGAAGGGCGCCTGCGGCCTTGATGCTCTTGAGGATGTCGATCATGTCGCGCGGGGCGACGCCGAGGGCATTCAGCCCGGCGACAACTTCTGACAGCGAGGTGCCCGGCGAAACCTCTGCGAGCGCCACGCCCGGTTCCTCCTCGATCTCGACATCCGTTCGCGGCACCGTGATGGTGTCGCCCTCGGCGAAGGGGTTGGGTTGAACCACGATCGGTTGCTCCTGAACGCGGAGGTTGAGATTCCCCTGCGACACGGCAACGCGGGAAATGCGCACGTCCTGTCCCATGACGATCGTGCCTGATCTCTGGTCGACAACCACCCGCGCCTTGTGCTCGGGTTGAACGAGGATGTTTTCTATACGGCCGATGGCATGGGCCGGCGAGCGCGCATCCATCGCGGCAACATCAAGCCGCACAGTGCCCGAATCGAGCATCATCGCGACCTGGCGCCCCAGCGAGGCATTGATCGCGGTTTCGATCCGCGCCGCGGTCGTGAAATCCGGCTCGCGCAGTGCGATGCGCACGGTGTCGAGTGAGGCGAGCTCGAAATCGACCTCCCGCTCCACCCGCGCACCCGACGGGATCACGCCGGATGTGGGCACACCCTGAACGACGGCGGCCGCCGCGCCCTCGGCTGCCGCTCCGCCCGCGATGATCGTTCCCTGTGCAACGGCGTAGATCTGTCCATCCGCCGCGTTCAGCGGCGTCATGATCAAGGTCCCGCCCAAGAGGCTCTTGGCGTCGCCGATCGCCGAGACCGTCACGTCGATCTGGCTGCCGGACCTCGAAAAGGGCGGAAGCGTGGCGGTGACGAAAACCGCGGCCACGTTCTTGGGTCGGAACTGTTCACCGGTCACGTTCACATCCAGGCGTTCGAGGATGCTCGACATGATTTCTTCGGTGAACGGGGCATTTCGAATCCCGTCACCCGTCCCGTTCAGGCCGACCACGAGACCATAACCCACCAGGTCATTCCCGCGGACACCGTCGAACTCGACGAGGTTCTTGATCCGGATTTCGCTGCCATGCGCCATCCCGGTCAGCGCCAGAAGGACGGGGAAAACCAGGAGCAACTTCATCGCATGTACTCCGCAAGCGACAGTCTGCCGAGCCTGACCGTGGCGGTATAGAGACTTTCAAGTTGAAGCTGAACCTCTTCGAGCCTTGTCACAGTCTCGAAAGGGTCGACACCCAGGAGTGTGTTGATGGCATATTCCGATGCCGTCTTTTCGCTGGCAATCCGGGTTGCGATCTCTTCGACGCGGGCCTCGGTGTATCCCAGATCGGCACGAATTCCGGTCAGCGGATCCTGTGCGGCAACAAGGCCGTTTCCGGCATGGGCCAAAAGGCTTTTCTGCAACTCGTTCGGCAAGCCGAGGTCAGGATCGGCCGCGAGGGCGGCGATTGCCGTGTGCATGAGAATATTGCGCAGTTGCGGGGCGTCGGCGCCGAGATTGAGGGATACAGTCTCGTTCTCGCCAAGCAGGAAGGGCTTTGTCCCGTTCTGTTCGCCCAGATACCCAACGGTCTCGAAGCCGCCGCCAGGTGTGTTGAACCAAGCCTCGACTGCCGCAATCATGCCGGGCAGATCGGTTTCGCCGGAGACCTCGCCGCGAATTTCCGTGAGCATCGCATCGGCGCTGGCGAGGGCGGTGGCATCCGTGCGCGCGCCGGCAAAGAGAGCCTGCCCTGCAACCGAGCTGTTCAGCGTCGTCACCAGCGCGTCGAACGCCTCTCCGGCCTTGCCCGACGCGGATTGCACAACCTCGGGCAACCCGCCATCTCCCGCGGCGAGCAGATCCGCCGCGAGATTGCCGGACGTCTCCTGCACCTTGCCCAGGGCCGTTTGCATGGTGTCGGTGAATGTCTGTGCCTCGGTTGCGGCCATGCCATAGCTTTCGAGTATCGCCCGGTCACGTTCAAGCGCGCTCAGGTGACTGAAATTGCCTTTCAGATGCCGTGACGGATCGGCGGTCCGGCCGGTTGCAAGCTCCTCGGTCAAGCGTCCGAGTTCGGAGGACAAGCGCGTGTTCTGCTGTCGCAGCATTACCGATTGCGACATGTCACCAACGGAAAGATTTGGCATGGATCAGATCCTTATCAGGGCGTCGAACATTTCGCCGACGGTTTGAAGCAGGCGCGCGTTCGCGGCATAGGCCTGTTCGATCTCCATCAGGCGCTGCATTTCCTGATCGGAATCGACGCCCTCGGCGAGCAATTGGGAATTGGCCGAGTCGAACCGGGCCGCTGCGAAGGATTGCTCAAGTTCGCTCGCGTTGCGGTCATTCGAGATCTGGTCGAGCAACCCCGATTGCAAACCCGCAGCGCTCAACTTGCCCGGGCCGAAGGCCCCGGATGCCGGGGTCCGGCCTTCTGAAAGGGCCGACGCCATGTCGCGAAGCAGTGTGCCATTGCCAACCGGGCCCGGATCCGCTGCGCCGAGGCCATCGCGCAGTCGCCAGAGCGCGCCGCCATTTTCGGGAACCACGGCGTCATTGAGCGCCAGGCGACCGGACAAGCCGGTTTCATCGCCGGGTGCGAAGGCCGCCCCGCCATCCGTGAACAGGCCGGGATCACCGGCGGTGCGGGTCGCATCGAGCCCCGCGCTTTCGAACCGCTCGACGAGATCACGCGCCGTGGCATCGACCCGGGTCTGGATCTTCGGAGCGATTTCGTCGCGAAATTCGAACAAGGCCCCCAATCGCCCGCCATGCATCGGGCCGCCCTCGGCGTCGGTGGCGACCTGCCTGCCGTTGATCGACAACCCGGACAGCTCTCCACCGGCCTGTGTCATGTGTGGTGCGGTCATGTTGGTTGCCGAGAATTCGACCCGCGCGGCGGTCCCGTCGAGAAGGATCGCCCCGCCCGATGTAAAGAGCGCGACCGCGCCAAGCTCCCGCTTTGTCTCCTTGACCGGGACGATCTCGGCGATGCTGTCGATCATGACCTGCCGCTGATCCTCGAGTGCCGAACTGTCACGGCCATTCACGGTCGATACAGTGATTTGTCGATTGATGTCGCGCACTTGCGACAGGAGCGTGTTGAGGGAGTCTACGTCGCTCGCAATCTTGCGATCCGCTTCTCCGCGCATGGACTGAATGCCATCCGACACCTGCTTGAACCCACTGGCGAGGTCCTCGGCGCTTTGCAGAACGGCACCAAGGCGTTCGGTGAGGTCCGGGCGGCTTGCCGCCTCGACAAGCGCGCTTTCGAAACGCGTGATTTTGGCGCCGAGTGATGCCGGGTCGGATGGCAAGCCGATCAACGATTCGAGACGATCATGAAATTTCGCGGTCTCATCCGACCCGGCCCGCGCTGCGCTGGCCAGGCGGACCTCCGAGAGCAGGCCGGGATTCATATGGCGGGTGGTGCCCAGAACGGTGACGCCGCCATGCGACCCCAAACCGTTCGCACCCAGCTCGACCTCGCGTCGGCCATAGCCCGGAGTGGTGGCATTCGACAGGTTCGACGCCGTCACCTGGGAGGAACGTGAGGCCGCATTCAGGCCCGAAAGCGCATTGGACAGGGCTCCGGACAGACTCATGGCAAGCTCCTTCGGGATGAAATGTGTCTCACTTCAGGTTTCAGCGTTTGATATTGGTGGTTTCCTGAAGCATTTCGTCCACGGTCTGAATGACCTTGGCGTTCGAGGAATAGGCACGTTGGGTCTCGATCATGGAGGTCAGTTCGCCGGCGACATCGGTTGTCGATTCTTCCCGGGCGAAGGACGCGATATCACCTGTCGGCCCGTCGCCTGCATCCCAGAGGAAATAAGGCCCGCTTTCCGGCGAAGGCCGATAGGTTTGTTCGTCCAGTGCCACCATGCCGTTCGGGTTGGGCATGTCCACCAGTGGAACCTGATAGATTGTTCGGGTGATCCCCGTGTCAAACAGTGCATTCACCATCCCGTTGGCATCGACCTCGACCGATGTCATGTTGCCCACGGGAAACCCATCTTTCGAGATCGACACCGGCGCGAAAGTGTCCGACAGCTGGGTCAGACCGTCAGCCGCGCCGAAAAGCCCTATATCGAGTTCCACCGGCCCGCCCGCAACATCGACGATCATCGCCCCTGTTGCGGGATCATAGGCCCCGCCCGTGACGGTCGTGACCGATTGCAGCGTTCCGCCCGAGCTGCGGCCGTCGTCGAACTCCAGCGTGTATTCGCCGATGGTCACCCCCGGTGAGGCCGAGTCGGTGATGGTCATGGTCCATTCGTTCGATGACCCCGCCGCCGGAACGGTTGGTGTGAACTCGATGGTCAGGTTCTCCGCGGTTCCCAGATTATCATAGTATTCCACCGAGAGTTCCGATGTCTTTCCTTCCGCCCCTTCTTCTGTCTGGACAGCGGGCAGGTTGACACCCAGGTCGATCCTGGTGGTCGGTTCCCCCGAGAATTCGTTGACGTTGATGCGCACCGGTTCGAGCCCGTCGGACGTGTCTCTGGGATAGGTCGGAATCGTGCCGTCCGCCAAGGCCGGCCAGCCAAGCAGAACCTGACCGGCTTCGGACTTGAGGTAGCCGTCCTCATCGGTGCGGAACGAACCCGTGGTCGAGAGGTTCATCTGCGCCTCGCCATTGCCGCTCAGGATGTCCGAGATCTGGGCCACCGGGAGCATGCCGCGCCCGCGCACCGCAAGGTCCGTGGGATTCGATGTGGAAAGCAATGCGCCACGCTCGTCGATCAGGCGTTGCGTCGTGCTGCGTACGCCACCGGCGGAATAGGTCCCGCCCTCAGGCGAGATCACCATGGAATGGAAATCGGTTTCGACCCGTTTGTAGCCGAACGTGGACGAGTTCGTGATATTGTCGGAAATCGCCGCGAGACGCGTCGCGTTTGCGGCAAGGCCGGAAACGCCGGCATTGAGCGAAGATGAAATCGTCATGGACACGCCTTTCTGCTGCACCAACATCAGTCGGCGACAAGGCATAACGCGCGGCCATTAACAGCGACCTAACGGCTAAAATCCTCCATGCATTCACGTGTTGTCCCGCAAGATGACGATCTCGATCCGGTTGTTGCGAAGCGACATCGGGTTGTCGGTCGCAAGGCTTCGGTCGGCATGCCCCGTCACACGCCTGAAACGCGCAGACTTCAAGCCCGCGTCCTCGAGCGCGACGCGCATTCTGCTTGCACGCGAGGATGACAGGTCCCAAACCGGGTTTTCGAGCATGACCACGGCACGGGCGCGCGTGTGCCCGTCGATCGCGATACCGTTCCCGATCTGGCCCAGAACCGGGATGAGAAATGTCACGATCCGATTCAGCAATTCGGTGGGAGAATCGCCGCCGGGATCAAACAATTGCTGGCCCCTTGCATCGAAAAACTCGAGGATCAATCCTTCGTCCGTCACGCGCGAGACGACGTGTTTGCGAATGTCGTCGGGCACCTCGCTTTCCCCTCCGCGCCCCATGAGCGCGTCCTGAATCTGCAGGAGCTTTTCGGTCTGCTCATCCGGCTCGGACTGGGTCGGATCGGCTCTTGTACCTTCCGCCGCCAGGCCAGTTTCTCCACGCGCCTGTCGGGCCTCCGTCGAGCGCCGATTCGTCGCGCCGATGCCGTTCTGCGGCAGTTCAAGCTCGGAGAAGGCACTCTCTCCTCCGAAGGCCCCAGATCCGCCACCAGATACCCGGTGAACGGGAATCGTCGGGCTGAAATAGTCGGAAACGCCCTTTCTTTGCTGCTCTGTCGTCGCGTTCAGCAGCCACATCAAAAGGAAGAACGCCATCATCGCCGTTACGAAATCGGCATAGGCAACTTTCCACGCTCCGCCGTGGTGATCGCCACTGGTGACGACTTTCTTCCGTTTGATGATGACTGGCGCGGCATTGCTTTGCGCGCTCATCTCACCACCTTGCTAACTCACCCGGGAAAAGGTGTAGCAGGCCAAATCTTACGTTTGGCTTAACGCTTGCATCCCGTTCAGCCGCCCGCCATGCGCAAGGTATCGCCCCGGGAAATCATCGGCGTCAGTTCGATCCTGACCGGTGACGGATCGACATCCTGGCCCTGGCTGCGCCCGAGGATGATCTTTGCCGCCTCCCGGCCGATTTCGGCCCGGCAGGCATCCATCGTGGCGAGCCGTTTCGGCAAGCCCTGGAGCAGTTCGACACCGTTGAAGCCGGCCAGTCCGATCTGTCCGGGCACATCGACCCCTTGCTCAAGAAGGTAGAGAAGGCCCCCGGCGCCGATCATGTCGTTGGAATAATATATAAAATCAATATCCTTGGTGCGTGACAGGACGGTTGCGGTCATTTCCCGTCCCTTTGCCAGTGCCGAACCACCGGAGTAGAACTCGTGATCGACGGCTTCGATCCCGGCCTTGGCCAGCGCTTGGGTGAAACCTTCGAACCGCTTGCGTGCGCGGTGGTCAAGCGGCATTTTCGTCCCCAGAAACGCGATCTTCCTGTAGCCTGCTTCGACGATGGCTTCACCCATCTTGCGCCCCGCCGCGCGATGCGAGATGCCAACGACCGAGTCGACCGGCTGGCCATCCGTATCCATGATCTCAACGACGGGAATCCCGCTGGCCATGAGCATTGCGCGCGACGCCTCGGAATGTTCAAGCCCGGCGATGATCACCCCGGAAGGCCGCCAGGACAGCATTTCATAGAGCACCCTTTCTTCCTTCTCGGGAAGATAGTCGGTGATCCCCACAACCGGTTGCAGGCCGCTGTCTTCCAGGGTGTGGCTGATTCCTGTCATCACCTCGGGAAAGACCATGTTGGACATCGACGGAATGATCACCGCGACGAGATTGACCCGCTGGCTCGCCAGCGCGCCGGCGATCTTGTTGGGCACATAGCCCAGGCGCTTGGCCGCCTGCAGCACTTTCTGCCGGCTCGCATCGGAAACATCGTCACGATTGCGCAACACGCGGCTGACCGTCATCTCCGAAACACCGGAGGCTTCGGATACGTCTCGCAATGTCAGGGGGCGCTTCGGAGGCGTGGTCAAGGGGGATGCCCGGCATGAATTCTCTTCGTCCAGTTAGCCCGAAGAGTCGGCCCGGTTCAACCCGTGACGCAAGTGCATGACCACAAAGGATGCGACAAGTGAAATCATGGTCATGACAACCCGGCGATCCTGCGCTAACAAGCCCGGGCAAGGCCCCGTGGCTCAACTGGATAGAGCAGCCCCCTCCTAAGGGGCAGGTTGCAGGTTCGAATCCTGCCGGGGTCGCCAAAAAGGCAACATGACATGGCGCACCCGGGTAATATCCCCGGCCTGTCGAAACGCGCCAAAAGGACGAGTTGCTGCGAGCGAGGATCCGACTACGGAAAGGCGACCAGCCGGAACCAAAGTACGGGATTCAAGACGAAAGTGGCGGTGGTCGAGTTCGCGGGTGGCTTTGTTGCATAAATCTGCTGAAGGCCGGACTTCCCCTTTCCCCGGACGGATTTACCCTACGGCCACTGTGACGGGTATGCCAAGCGCGGTGTAGC